>Ga0206996_1040_pt2 | contig 32438 bp, 26 predicted proteins | sample Alteio_BWMinCont_2_FD_153467 | JGI IMG/M metagenome (GOLD analysis project Ga0206996, IMG submission 153467) | Enriched cells from forest soil in Barre Woods Harvard Forest LTER site, Petersham, Massachusetts, United States -... | ecosystem: Environmental > Terrestrial > Soil > Temperate forest >...
TTAAGTTTGATGGCAATGAGATGTATAACCACAGTATCCGCACCACCGAAGTCGGGCTCCCTTTGTTGTTTAAGGTCAACTGGAAGAAAAAAGAGGAAGTTTATAAGACGAATATGTACTTCCTGTTTGGATGGGAACCTAAATATACCTTGTTTGCACATTCCACTGTAACCAGCTCCAGTGATGGTAGCCTGGTTTCAGATAACAATATCAAACTCCCTTACGAAAATCAATTTCTGGGTACGAATGTGGGTAATTATATTGATGTCGGTTTCGGTTTTAACCGTAATTTCCTGCCAGGGCACAAAAGCATTATTTTTGAATGTTGCTACCGATATGGACTAAGCAGGTATGTATATGAGATTGGACAAGGCCATGATATTTTGTATCTGAATACCAACTTCAGTATTGGTCTCGGTTACCGGTTTTGAGCGATTTAATTCTTTTCTGAAAGTCTGCCCGATTATCCCAATATCATTCTAAATTAGCTTCTTATAACCTAAAACACCTGAGTAATGCGCTTACCATCTTACAAAAAAATGATGATACTGATTACACTCTCCAGCAGTGTGGTGATAGAGGCACAGAACATAAAAACTTCATCTGCCGGACCCTTGTCACCGAAGAATGATGAAGTTGTAGATTTCGCCGCGCTTAATCCAACGAATATCCATGAAGCCACCAAGTGGTACCTCGATCAGGTTAAAGCATGTAACTCCAGACTTCTCAGTGTTCCGGATGGTAAACGCAATTTTGAAAACACGATGGGAGAGCTCGAGAAAGCAGCCACCTTTCTGGATCAGGCATCTTCCATTTATGAAGTACTTTCAAGTGCCTCATCCGACAAGGCGATCCGTGATGCGGCGAATGAAGGAACCCAGCAGATCTCCACATTTGCGACCGAGCAGAGCCTGAACGAATCGCTGTATAAGGCTGTGAAAGCCTATGCCCTGACCACTGATGCGAAGGACCTGAAAGGGGAACGCAAATATTATCTTGCCAAAATTCTAAGGGATTATGAACGCGAAGGCTTTGCCTTATCGGCCGATAAACGGGATACCCTAAAGGCACTTAACAATAAAATTCAGGACTTGAGTCTTGAATTCAGAAACAATATTGCCGGAGATAATCCTACAATACGATTTACAGAAGCAGAACTGGCAGGCATGCCGGATGATTATAAGAAAGCTAATCTTCAGCCAGACGGCACTTACCTATTAAGTGTTGGCAACCCATCCTACATCCCCTTCATGACGGATGCCAAAAACACAGATGCCCGAAAGAAATTTTATCTCTTAAAAACCAATGTCGGCGCTCCTAAAAACGATCTTTTGATTGCAGAAATATTAAAGACCAGAGACAAGAAAGGAAAACTTCTCGGCAAAGCCGCCTATGCTGATTATGTCACAGAAGGAATCATGTCTAAGAACAAAAAAAATGTATGGGACTTTGAAAATAAGCTACGCGCGGATCTCCGTCCTAAAGCAGAAAGCGAATACAAGGAATTACTCGCCATCAAAAGCAGGGAAACAGGAAAACCGGAAAGCTTTATCTATCCTTACGAAAGCATGTATTATGCGAATCGTTTGATGGATGAAAAATATAAAGTGGATGAAGAAAAAGTAAAGGAATACTTTGAATTACAGAATGTCATTCAAGGGCTCTTCACCGTTTATCAGCGAATCTATAATTTATCATTTACGGAAGACAAGCATCCAAGTGTATGGAACTCCGATGTTCAGGCATTTACGGTAACAGACAATGCAAGCAAGAAGGTAATCGGATATTTTTATCTGGATCTCTATCCACGGAATGATAAATACAAACATGCAGCGTGTTTCCCTATTACAGCAGCTCAGAATACTGCCACAGGGCGACGGCTTGCAACAGCTGCGCTCATCTGCAATTTCCCCAAACCAAGCCCAGACAAACCCTCACTCATGCCACATAGTGAAGTAAGGACCCTCTTTCATGAATTCGGGCACCTGATGCATACGATGGTGAGTGAAACAGAACTCGGTGCTCTTGCCGGCACCAGTGTGGCTACTGATTTTGTAGAAGCTCCTTCTCAAATCATGGAAAACTGGGTATGGAATAAAAAGGTACTCTCTCTCTTTGCAAAACATTATAAAACAGGGGCAATGATTCCGGATGATCTGCTCGACAGGATGATTGCCTCCAGGAATGCAACCTCCGGTGTTCTGGCGCTTCAACAGGTATTTTATGGCACTCTGGATTTTACACTGAATGATGGCTTTAAAATTACGGATGAACATTCCATACCCGATCTGGTGAAGCAACTTCAAAATTCAGTCACCCTTTATCCTTATATAGACGGATCTCACTTTGAAGCAAGCTTCGGGCATCTGACCAATTATGGGTCGCAGTATTACGGATACCTCTGGTCCCTCGTTTATGCTCAGGATATGTACTCGGTTTTTGAAAAAGATCCCCTTTCTCCTGAAACAGGAAACAGGTTCAGAAGAATGGTCCTCGCCAAAGGCGGCAGTGATGATCCTCTAAATCTTGTTCGGAATTTCTTAGGCAGAGAACCTAACAATAAGGCCTTCCTGAAGCACCTGGGCTTATAGCAGCATTTAGCTGGCTATCATTAGAGAATTGAATCGTTATACTGTTGTATGGCCCTGAGGTAGGATGCTACGGATCGTTTTTTTTGGATCGCTCCGATCACATTGGAAGTAACTCCCCCGACAAAAAGTATGGCTCCGACCGTCATCACTTGTCCGGAAACATCCGGACCGGATGCAGTACCGCTGCCTGAAGCTACCAATCCGAGGAGAAAGACTTCTCCCCCAATCGCACTCGAAATTAAGCCTGAATAAGAGCAGACCTGACCAATGGCATTTTCATTCCAGGAGGTGTGAAGATAGCTGTCTACCATCGGGTTGTGCTGTCTCTCTAACATCCGGCTAACATTCCGGTGACTTATCCGTCTGTTATTTACATAATACCCTCCCCTTCCTACATCAATTCTTAACCCCGCTTCTTTTTCAAACGGTTTAGTCGTCTCCGTATTCGTCAGAATACTTACACCGGAGTTATCGTGTTGACTTTTTTCGGGGGTGGATGGTTGGGGTTCAAAATAATCGGCCTTTCCATTTTCGTACTTAATATAGCTGATATCCGATTTAGGCAGATGATAAACAGGGCCTTCGGGCATCGATGCTCTATAAAAGTCAACCGTATCTGAACCTACAAGGATCACTTTCGCAAGAACCCTCACTTTGTTTTTCTTGAAAATGGTATCCTGCGCATTCAAGAACAGACTGGTCCCGAAAAAGAACAAAAAAATGAGACATTTCTTCATATGAGTTGTATTCTTAAATATCCGCTAAATTCATTTCGTCATGACGGAGAGTGCGGAAACTCTCTCAGACCCTCACCCCTACTACCAATACATCATCCACCTGTTCTAATGATCCTCTCCAGTCGACAAGCGTTTGCCGGAGAATCTCCTTTTGTCGGCTCATCGTCTCTTGCTGCATAGAGAGGAGCGTTTCCTGCAATTGTTTGTATTTAAATTTTTTCCCTTTGGGTCCTCCGAACTGATCCGCAAATCCGTCTGTAAAGAGATAGAGTGTATCACCTTCTCTTACTTCTAAGGTATGATTGGTAAATGGTTTTGCTTCACCCCGGAAGTAGCTGATGGGGTGTTTATCAGGCTTCCACTCCAGACATCTGCCCTCTCTTATAAGCCACAACGGGTTGTTGGCTCCAGCCCATTCAACCTTGATCGTTTCTCCATTTTTTTCAAAGCTGAGGAGGGATATATCCATTCCGTCGTTGGAAGCTCCCTCAGCCTCATCCTGCTTCAGCGAAGTGATGACCAGTTTCCGGAGCTCTCCGAGAATAAGACTGGGCATGGTAATTCCCCGCTCATTCACAATTTCATTAAGGAATGAATTACCGATCATACTCATAAAAGCTCCTGGCACTCCATGACCTGTGCAATCCACAGCCGCGATAAGTCTCTTTCCGTCTTTTTCTGTAAACCAATAGAAATCTCCGCTTACGATATCCCTGGGGTGGAATAAAATATAGGCTTCCGGAAACAGTTGCTTCATCACCCTCAATGGAGGTAGAAGAGCCTGTTGAATTCGTTTTGCATAATTTATGCTATCCGTAATATCCTTATTCTTTTCTTCCAGCTCTTCTTTTTGCTTGACCACCTGAACCGTGCGTTCAATAACTTTCTGCTCCACATGTTCATACATCAGAGCATTTTCAAGAGCTATATCCACAAATACGGCTAGACTTTTCAAAATATTTACATGATAGGAGGTATATGCATTTTTGTTAAAACTCTGAACAGTAATCACTCCTACCTTTTTGTTGTTTTTTGAGACCAATGGCAGGTATATAAGAGAATGAGTCACATCCCCTACGATGGCTCCATAAGAGTCGAGGTGAGGAAAATAAGTTTTGTATTCCGTTTGAAGATCGTTAATGAATACCGTCTGTTGATTCTCAAAACACCAGGTCGCAAGTTTATCTTTGTTTTCAAGAGGAAGGGAAAATAATGGCATTTTCTGACCTTTCTCGAAAGCTCCTGGAAAATCAAGACTATTCTTATCCTTCTGATAAATACCAATGATAAATACAGAGGCATCCATGAGTAAATTTATACTCTCATAGGCTGTCTCAATTATCTTCTCTACCGAAAGGCATGAGGTTATCTGCTGCCCGATTTCACTGAGGACTTTTACATTTTCGTAGGTTTGCTCAATCTCCTCTTTTTGTTTAACAATCTCGGTTGTGCGTTCAATCACCTTCAGCTCCACGGATTCATAAAGCAAGGCGTTCTCCAGGGCAATGGAAGTGAATACAGCGAGATTGCGCACGATATTCAAATGATAATCTGTATAGGCATTTTTACTAAAGCTCTGGATGGTAATCACACCCAAAGATTTTTTTTCTTTCGAAATTAAAGGCAGCCAGATCGACGATTCAGGCATTTCACCTGCTACAGGCCTTGGAGGCTCAAATTCCGGCAGATAATTTTTATATTCCCGGAGGTAGTCATTTATAAAAACTTCTTTTTGTGTTTTAAATGACCAGACCGGGAGTCTTGCCTCATCAGAAAGGTTGTAAAAGGCGAATGGGAGAGATTTACCTTTCTCAATGCCAAGGGGGTAATCCAAAGTTTGCTGGGACTCATTGTAAATTCCTATCCAGAAGGATGAAGCATCCATCAACTCATTGATGTTTGCGTAGGCAGTCTCAATAATTTTCTCAACCGATAAACTGGAAATAATTTGTTTCCCAATTTCACCCAACAGTTTTATATTTTGATAGGTATGTTCAATTTCCTCTTTCTGGCGGGTTATTTCTTTCAGTCTCATCCGCACTTCTTCTTCCATATTCTCATACAGCCTGGCTCGCTCGAGTGTACCGGCAATAGCAACTGCTAGTCCCCTTAGAATATCCAGGTGATAGACGGAATAAGAATTTTTCTTGAAGCTTTGAACGCTCAGTACACCCACAGCCTCTTTTCCAGCCATAAGCGGAAGATATATGAGCGCTTCCGGGTCTTCACCTGCGGTAGGAATTGGGATTTCTTTTCCTGGAAAATAGGTCCTGTAATCGTTCGCAAAATCATTCATGATGATTTCTTCCCGATTTAAATAACATCTTACAGAGAGTCTGTTTGTCTCTTCCAGTGAATTACTGTTTGCCGGCAGCTTCTCCCCTTTTTCAATATCAGCAGGATAAAATAGTTCATTCGTTTCCGGTCTGTGGATTCCGATCACGAAAACGGTTGCATCCATCAGGACATTGACATTCTGATATACCTTTCCGATAATTTCTTCAACCGAAAGGAACGAAGAAATCTCCTGTATAATTTCACTTAAAATTTGTGTCGTACGCTGAGTTGAATCGGACATTGAATTAATTAAACAGGGATCAAATTGATGGAGGAAAGTTAAAGGATTCCTTTCAATCTACCTATTCTCCTATCGGCAAGTTTGATGATCCGGGCCTGGGGGCTTCTATTCTAAGAATTCATTTATATTTGCATCCGGAAACGATTCTAATCCTTTACAGATCAAATGAAAACACTCTTCTATTTTTGCTGTCTGACTTTTCTGTTCGGGGCCTGTCAGAAAAAGAGTACCAGCTCGGCAGATCAGGCTGCTACCGATAAGACCATCATCACAACTTATATCTCCAGCCACCATTTAACCGCCAGTTCTACGGCAGACGGGCTATATTATGTAATTAATAATCCAGGTACAGGGGTCCGACCAACCTCCACATCGAATGTTACCGTTATTTACAAAGGATATCTAACCAACGGAACGGTATTCGACCAGAACCCTGGAGGTTACTCCTGTAGCCTGACTTCGGTCATTCAGGGTTGGCAGGAAGGAATCCCGATGTTTAAAGCAGGGGGATCTGGCACCTTGCTTATCCCCTCCGCACTCGGATATGGAAGTCAGGCCACCGGAAGCATTCCGGCAAATTCTGTCTTGATTTTTGACATTACCTTGGTTTCTGTACCTTAGGCGCCTCTGATTTCCTAACCTACTTTCTTAAAGAACATGTATAAGTGCCTGATCTTCCTTTTCAGCCTTGGGATTTGTTTATCCGCCGGGGCTCAATCTAAGTCTGATTCCCTATTTCACAAGCATGCTTCTGTTTCTGAAAATGATACTTCAGGTCCTTGCCTCGAAAAGCACGAGTTTATGATTGGAGTGATCTTTAACTTTTCGGGACTTCAGGATACCAAAACTACCGTTGCCGGTTATACCACGGGCACAAACACACTGACGCTCGGAGGAGAGCTTGCTCTCGGTTATATGCTCACCAAGCGATTGGCTTTCCAGATAAAAGGAGGATACTCGGAAACCAGAACTGATAATTACTCCGTTCTCACTCCGGTTGTAAATCCTATCGGGCTCACACTTCGGGATGATGATATTAAATATTATGTAACTCCTGTTCTGAGATACTACATTCCAATCGCAGATGACAACTACTTTTTCCTGCAGTTGCGTGCCCCTTTTTCGTTTGGGCAATTTAGTACCCAGACTTATGATGCCTCTAAAAAAACAATCAATACCGATGTTTACAATAAATCAGGAATTGGCGCCTACCTCCAGCCTGGATTTACAACTTTTTTATCCAAAAGAATTGCCGCCGAAATTGCGGCTGGTAATTTTGGCTGGGAGACTTACGATGGCAAGGATGCTGCCGGAAACACTACCCATACGGGAGGTTGGCAGTCTCTGCTGTATTTAAATTCTGTAAGCCTGGGCTTTGTCATTTATCTTTAATTGTTAAAGATTCTTAAATTTCATCGGTTAACCTTCTGAAACAAAACCGATCCAGCATTCATACAGAATTCCTTCCTAATTTCGATCAGGGTTAAATTAAGCTCCATAATTTTGATAATCGTGCTATTCTCAGGTATGCTTCTTATGAACTCGCGAAAAATCCATACCCTTCTCCTTTCTCTTCTTTTCGTTTCGGTTATTGGCTATGCACAAAAGGCTGAAACGAAGGGAGAGGGCACCGTTACAGGAAGAATTATTGATTCCGTTTCCAAGCAACCGGTGAGTTATGCATCCATCAGTATTACGACCCTTGATGGCAGCCGGGAACTCAACGGATCAACCAGTGATGATAATGGTCAGTTCAAAATTGCCCAGATCGCAGAAGGCACCTATCGCCTGGTTATTTATTTTGTGGGTTACCAAACAGGGATCCGAAACAATATCGTTATCACCAAATCCAAACCAGATTTTGTTCTGGGTGACTTCCTGCTGGTTGATAAAACCATGTTGAAGCAGGTAACCATCACCACCGACCGAAGCATCATCGAAAACAAAGTCGATAAGATTGTCTATAATGCCGAAAATGACCTTACTTCTCAGGGAGGTGTGGCCATCGATATCCTTAAAAAGGTGCCTGAGGTTTCCGTTGATATTGATGGGAACGTAGATATCCAGGGAAATACCAATATCCGTTTTCTTATCAATGGCAAACCTTCCAGTATGTTCGGAGCCAATCTGGTGGATGTCCTTCAGTCCATTCCGGCAAGCCAGATCAAAAGTATTGAAGTCATCACAAGTCCCGGCGCCAAATACGATGCCGAAGGAACAGGAGGGATCATCAACATCATTCTTAAGAAGAGTACTGCTCAAGGTATTAATGGAAACATATCCTTATCGGGAGGTACCCGTCTGGAAAATGGTTCGTTTAACCTGGCAGCCAAAAAAGGAGGACTGGGTGCCCATGCATTCTTCAGCGGGAACGCCCAACTTCAATCTACGGTGCTGAGCGATGTTACCCGCACCTCTCAGGACCCTCTTTCACTACAGCAAACCGTCACCGATCAGAATGGCAAGAGCAATTTCTCGAGGAATGGATATCAGTCGGGATTTGGAGTCGATTGGGAAGCTACTTCTAATGATTTGTTCACCGGTGGGGTGCTGTTCAATTATTTCGGCAATAATAGCGTCGGAAATTCGAGCCGTATTACTTCCTTACAGGATGCTTCCGGCAACCCCCTTTCCAGCTATACTGATCTGCTCAATTCACAGAATAGTGCAAACGGGCAGGTATTCGACTGGAATCTCGACTATAAGCATACTTTTAAAAAAGAAGGTCAGGAGCTTAGTGCCTTAGTTAATTCATCCACAGGGACCAATTATTCCTATTACCAGCAAAGTCAAACTCACGTATTGAATGATTCACTTTTTAACGGCTCCAAGGGAGATAATCCCGGCACGGACAAAGAAACAGATATCAGCGTAGATTATGCACAGCCTTTTGGAAAAGAATCCTTATTCGAAACCGGGGGGAAAGCAACGCTCAGTCAAATCAATTCTGCTTCCAACATCTATCTTTTAAACGGGGCAACCGGAAATTATGATTTTAATAATTCCCAGTCGCTCACCTTTCATTACAAAAGACAAATCTATGCCGGCTATGCCAGTGTTAAAGTCAGGCTCTTTGATTATCTGGACATGAAAGTGGGTTGCCGTTATGAATACACGGAACACAGCGCTACCTTTTCCAATGCAGGCAATATTGATTTCACCCCTTATGGTACGGTGGTTCCGTCAGCTGCCTTCTCCCATGTGTTTAAGAATAATCAGACCGTCAAGCTTCTGTACTCACACCGGATTCAACGCCCGGACTATCGAGATCTTAATCCCTTCATTAACGCCACCGATCCGCAAAACCTCACGGCCGGCAATGTGAATCTCAAACCGGAAATTGCAGACCGGGTGGAGCTTGGTTATAATAAGTCGTTCGAGAAAGGGGGGTCTATCCTCATTAGTCTTTTCGCGAGACTGAATACGGATGATATACAACCCTACACTCGCTATTATTCTTCTTATCAGGTAGGAGACTCTACGTATAGAAATGTTACCGTGGGTATCAGAGACAATATCGGGCATGAAAACAACTACGGGGTTAGTTTTTTTGGCAATATTCCCATCACCCCTAAAATCAGTTTGCGGACCAACATCTCCGGTTTCGAGCGTTATATAACAACGGGATTGGATGCCGGTGGGGATATCCATGGTTTCAATTACAGGATCAATCTGAATGCCACCTGGCAGATTAGTCCTACACTGGTGGTAGAAGCCTTCGGAAACTTCAATTCCCCACGGATCAACGCACAGGGAACGATGCCATCCCAAACCACCTATACCTTTGCTTTCCGGAAGCAGTTTTGGAATAAGAAGGCCAGTATTGCCCTCACCGCTACCAACCCCTTTGCCGAGTATGTAGATCAAAAGTCAAACCTGACCGGAACGGATTTTACACTGGTGACAGACCGCCAACTCCCTTACCGGTCTTTTGGCATCAATCTGACTTATAAGTTCGGAAAGATGGAATTCAAGAAACAAAAAGATTCCGAAGATAATAACCTACCGGAACCTTCCCTGCCTGTCAATTAATGCTTAGTTATTTTTCGCCTTTTGTTGAATCCACTTTAGGATTAACTGTTGATTATAACTAGTTAAGGGAGAATTAGGATATTTAGGCATCGCTCCATTTGTTATTTCAATATATAAATTACTACCCATTGCACTTGCAGTATCTATTTCATGCTTGGAAAATAAACTTCCGTATGCAGAGGCGGGAGTTAAATTGAGGCCTGCGGCGGGTGCTACAGCGGTATGGCAACCACTCGTGTTATTGCAATAAGTATTAAATACCGGGACAATGTGTGTGCTAAATGAAACGATAGCAGGTAGTGGCTGTTGAACAGGTGGAGGAGCAGTCACAATCTTTGCGTCTTTAGTGCAAGAAAATAATAAAGCGGTTGCAGCCCCTATAAAAAGTGCTACAACCGCCTTAGTATTTAAAGGTGCCATTTTCATTATACTATTCGTAATGGAACATGGTTTTTATGTGTTTCAACAATGTATCAGCTAATGGAGTTGTGCTGGTAGCGATGGTAACAGAGTTTTGTGATCTAAAATCTGTAATTCCTTTAAAGAATTGTCCGTAATCACAAATGACATGAATTTCCGCAGGAGCTGCATTTGTATTGGCAGTGGTCACGGTTACCGGACTTGACATCGTAGGTAAGTTAATCGTTACCAGAGATGAACTTGTGCCTAGCATATAACTGAAATGCTGGTATTTGCCTGTTTGAGCAACGCTTGTATCGGCAAAACCTGAAACATTTACGAAGTCATAACCCGTACCTGTATTTCCTGACCACATCGGGGCAATGGTTCCGTATTCACCGTATGGGTCTGTATATGTTGCGGGTGGGCTAAACGGATTAAATTGAGTATTCGTTGTCGTTGAAAACACATTAAAAGCAGAAGTCATAGACCCAGGTATCATCCCGTTAGCCATCGCATCTAATCCGATATTAAAGCTCACGGATGTGTAATTTCCTGTCGGCACAAGACCAATAATATAAGGCCCTTCAGCTCCAATATATTTGAGGATATACTGACCACTCACGGTATAATTCGAAGTCGAAGAATGTAATACGATGTTGGAAATATACAACTGGGCGGTGTCGAGTTTTAAGGTTATATAATGTTTACTATTAAAGATGCTGTTAGTCGGATAAAACGAACTATCATTCATTGGATACGCATAATTATTTGCTAAAATGGAATCAACTACTGAACCGATCTGGGTATGTAAATGAAAACCTATCACCCCTTTAGGAGTTGGAGGGGTTGTTGTTGTTGTTGTGCTACTATTCTTTTTACAAGATGCTATTGCAAATAAACTCGCTATTGAAAGCACGATGATTGAGTTGCGGATGATTAATTTTCTAGTTTTCATAATTAATTATTAAAAGTTTTTGTTTTTAAAAAAATGTGATGAATTAATTAGTTTCGTTGGGTCAATGAAAACAGCAATGATTTTGCTCATTATTGTTTTAAAAATTATACTGCAGTCTTGCAGTGAACATTGACTTGGTTGGCATTTGAAATTCCTGTTGCATACTTCCAGCTGGAAGCGGGAGACCTTGTAAATCCTGATACACCGGCATACCATATTCAAGGAGGAGATATAAACCCTTAAAAAAAGATCTTGGCGCGTATAGATTTACTCCTGCGAAGGCATTCACTGATTCCCGACTTCCATAATTGTACATGTTTGCTGAAGGATCGTTACCTGAGGATTGGTTTATATCCACATCATAACCTTGAATGCCACCCATATAATATGTTTCGGCACGCAGAGATAGACTGACCCAGGGAGAGATTTTATATGACAACCAAGGACTGAGGCGATATTCATTTCCCCAGCTATAATTACGGGAATTAACTCCAAGTTTAATGTTGCTCTGAAAAGCAACACCAAGAGTAAAACGATTCATTTGCGCGGTATACACCAAGCTGGGAAGCAGGTTATAAGTCCCCGTTCCTGTTTGCATAGAATATGCCAATACATCATTATTGCTCTGCATCGTAACACCTCTATTCGTAATGCTTCCGGTAGGTAAACTAACTCCAAATCCAATAATTAACCGGTGCTTGCAAGAGTTTAAAAGGTTGTAAAGCAAACATAATTCGGTATCCCCCCAACCTGATGATTTTGTTGAACTAGGCATTTTAGTGTAATCTGTCATGGTCATGCCCGGCATATTCATCATCATATTTTGCATGGGCAGCATATGCATAGTCATGTTATACACATTGTAATTAATCATGGCCATGGCAGTTAGCCGGTCTGTAATACCATACATAGGCATCAGCATGTGCATCTGCATATTCATTGTTGCAGGGGCCATCATGTATTGGTTGAAAATTTGGTTATCACTGACTGATGACGTGCCGGATTGATTCCCCTGCATAGTCATTGTCATGAAACTATAAGCCAGACCAAACCTTCCCTTTTCATGAACATGGTCAATCATTACACCCGCCGGAGCCAATTGGTCAGGCCTGCGGCAGCAAGCACCAATAGCTGTACTGTCATTACTTTCGTTTGAATATGCCAAGCATGCTTGCAGCAAAGCAAACAGAAGCAGAGTTCTATTCTTCTTCATGATAAAAATGATTTAGTTCTACTAAAATAGTCACTGGGATGCAAAGAAAATTGCACGCCCGAAACAGGAATAGGAACTATGCTTGGGGTGGATGGTAGACAGAAGCCGGGTGGCTTGAAGAGGAAGGTTCCAGGTATGCAAAACCTATCATTGGAATGGATATCTGAAAAGGAGGACCAAAAGCTAGTATTGAATTGAAAAAATGCGGCAGCAGGTTTTCAACAAGCAAGCGGGGAGCATTATTCCTTGGTGTTTCTTCACTGTTTTTTTTCAGCTCCTTCATCAGATGGCATTTTCCGTTGCAATGCATCACAGGCTTGTCTTTATTGACGCAATATACCCGGGTGATCTTCTCTTTATTGAAGGCATAATCAACCAATGGAAAGGCCGGCCGCAGCAGTACTACGACATAGAGGGTGAGAAAAAACCAGGCCAACGATTTGATCATGATTAACAAATATAAGCCTTTATCTCCGAAAAACAAAATGCGGAAGAGGAGGTTAATATCAGATCAGAAGTGCTCTAGGAGGGTGATTTTTACGTCCATCGGAGCGTCAGAAGAGCAAATCGCACAATGGTATCCCTTACCAACCTCGATGTTCTGAATCGACCAGGCCTTATTACCATCCAAAATGGTGTTTTTAAGGCTGTTCTTTCCGATCAGATCTCCCATTACTCCTGTACCCAAAGCTTTCAGAAATGCTTCTTTCCGTACCCAAAGATTATAAAAACGAGGGAGATCGGGTGATTGAGTACCTATATATTCAAGCTCTTCCGGATGAAAATAGGCTGACATGGAGGTCATATCCATCTGTTTTTCCTCTTCCAGGTCAATCCCTACTTCGGTTTTTGCAAATGAAACCACAACCAGGTTGCCCGAATGGCTGATATTAAAACAGGGGCCTCCTTTTATGAATGGTTTGTTTTCTTCCCCTCTCTCCCATCCCTCCAAACCCACAGGATAAGCATTAACCTGTAGATACCTTTGGATCATCAACCGGGCTGCAAGTCTTAGCTTTTGATCTTTGAATGCTTTATAACGAGTGATTTCCGAACCAAGCCGTTCCGGAAGGGATTCAAGCAGCACTTTCGCTTCGGGTTCATTCCATCCTTCCACATTAAAAATCAAGACATCGATCATTTTCAATTGATGTAAAATAATTCACCCCCTTCTCCCTCTCTCGTTGGAGAGGGGAAAGGGGGTGAAATAAATGTATGCGTTTACCGGTTATTATTTACCGCTTTTATTGTCCTGTTTAGCTCTGTAAGCCAGGGCCAGTTTCAACGACTTAACTGCCTTCTTGGAGTCAGCAATGGCATCAGCTTTGTGTCCGCCGAAATCATGTGGAGCTTTTTCCATGTATTCAATGGCGCTTTCAAGTTCTTTGATTGCTTTCTCAATACGTGGGTGTTCGCTGGCTTCTGTTTTTTGATTATTCTGAACAACTACGAAAGCTGTTGTTGCAAAAAAAAGAACTACGAGGGAAACGAGTGCATACTTTTTCATTGGATGGTTTTTTTTGGTTTAGAGTGGAAAATTAGAAAAAAGATATGAAGCAGGAATGAAGAACAGCATTAATAAACCAGCCTTTTTATCTTTCCTGTTATTTGTATTGTATTCCATTAGGTTTTCGAAAAGATTAATGCGGAATGAACTCGAAAGGCAGTTCCACCATCTCAGAAAATTCAGTTCCCGCATCCAGCATGTCGTCATCTCTTTTGTCGTAATGCCATTCTATTTTGACATTATATCCCTGTCCGACCAGTTTTTTTACGGAAAAGATGATATCCAGAATATACTTGGCTGAGGTGGAGTTAAAGTAGTCCAGTTTAAACTCAAATACTATCTCAGATTTATCCCCGCGTTCATTTTTCCGCCAGTAGAGTACATCTTCAAACTTCTTTATCCATTCAATAACCGGAGTATAAAACTTACTCGCATTTTCAGGTCTTGATTCTCCGGAAATTACAAACCGGTTAGAGGTGGTGGTGAACTTAACTTCCGGCGAATCTTCTGTTGGGGCAATGATTAGTGAGTCCATAATTTATGTGTTTGTCAGATAGATATTTCAGTTTGAAATTGGTAGAAGGAAGTTTCATCGGTCAGGGGGAAAAAATCATACTGGATGCTGTTTCCTGTCTTTATGGCAATATCGATAATCCCAAGCCCTGCTCCGTTTTCTGTCGTGTTTCCGGATTGGATCTGATCCCGGTACATTTGCTTGAGCTCTTCCAGGCTGAGATTCATTACTTTATCAAGTTTTTCTTTCAATGCCGGAATATTTGAATTTAAAATCGGGTTTCCGGAGATAACCGTATATTTTGAATCATCCCGGCAAACCATAAAAATACTCTGACTGTTGGCAGTCTTATCATGCGTTGCATGGCGTCCGATATTTTCGATACTTTCAACCAATACATGGTAAACCCGTTTGACGGTATTGCCGGTGATATCATCCGGATTAAGTTTGCCCTTTATGTTTTTCAACAAAACACTGATGATCCGGTGATCAAATTCACCGGTGAAGACAAGCAACACATTCTTCTCTTCCATAAAGCGGGAGATTTCGTAAGCGTCGATAATTGCATTCATGCTATACTTTTTTAGACACCGTTAAATTATATTCTTATTCCAACCACAAGGATATCATCGGTCTGGACCCTATCCCCTTTCCATTTCATTATTGTATCATCCAGTACTTGCTTTTGTTTTTCAACATCGAGCAGATAAATATTCTGGAGCAATTCCCGGAAAGGCTGTCCGAAGAATTTCTTTCCTTCCTGTCCTCCTATCTGATCCACATACCCGTCGGATATCATATACAACATATCCCCTTTCTTTAAGTCCATAGGATGAGAGGTGAAACCGGTATTCGTCCGGCTGAAACTTCCGATAGAGCGTTTGTCTCCTTTTATCTGTGTACATTCTCCGTCTCTGATTAAAAACAGAGGGTTATGTGCCCCTGCAAACTCCAGGCTGTTCAGATCTTTATTCACAGAAATAAGGGCAATGTCCATTCCATATTTGGCAGAGGCATTTTCCTGATCCTGTTTCAATGTTTTAAGTACCTGGATATTCAGCTCTGCCAGAATTTCGGCTGGCCTGGCTGACCTGGTAACATTAATGGTTTCCTTCAAAAGGCTATGGCCCATCAGCGACATAAAGGCACCTGGCACTCCATGGCCTGTACAATCTGCCACCCCTAAGAGTATCCTTCCATGATCTTCCTGTATCCAATAAAAATCTCCACTGACAATATCCTTGGGCTTGTATAATACAAAGTGGGAGCTGAAATACTTGCTGATATCAGAATCTGCGGGCAAGAGGGCTTGTTGAATATTCTTCGCGTACTCAATACTGTCTATAATAACACTATTCTTTTTCTCCAGTTCCGATTTTTGTGCAGTGATCACTTCTGTACGTTGCTGAACTTTTTCTTCGAGTATCTGGTTTTTCTTTTTCAGTTCCTTTTCCCTCCGCTTTACCACGAAAGTGATTGAAAGAATGAGAATGGTGCCCAGGGCGACATAAAACCAGGTTGTTCTCCAGAATGGAGGGCTGATAGAGAAGTGAAAGGTGACCGGGTTCTTGTTCCAGACTCCATTGCTGTTGCAGGATCTTACTTTGAAAATGTAATCACCTTTCTGAAGATCGGGATAGGTTACTGAATTTTCTTTGACAATGGGCGACCACTCTTTATCCAATCCTTCCAGCATATAGCGATACTTAACCCGTTTGGGATTGGTAAGGCTGGTTCCGGTAAATTCAAAAGTAAAATGATTCTTATTCCATGGGAAGATGTGATCTTCCGGAATCGTGATCTCCTGAAAATATATTTTCGGGTTCCCAATGGAGGTCACCGGTTCTACGATATCGGTTCTTTCAAGTGCTGCATTGTATTTTACAACGCCTATGATGGAACCGAACCAGAGGTTTCCTTCTTTATCCTTACAGGAGGCATTGGGATTAATCTCTATACCCAGAAATCCATCCCCTTTTTCATAGTGTCTGAATGTTTCTTCTTTTGTATTGAACTTATCAATTCCAAGTCCAGTACCTACCCAAATATTGTCTTTGTTATCGCAGGTAAGCAGAAATGGCGTTTTAGAACTGAGCCCTTCTTTGGTGGAGTAATTCCGGAAGGTCTTCCCATCGTATTTGTATAAACCTTTCTCGTAGCTGCCAAACCACATATTTCCTTTGGAATCTTCTGTCATGCACAAGGTATATTCACCTGGGTAGCCATCTGATGCAGAAAATCGTTTGAACTTCTTATCCCCTTTACTAAGGCTTCCTGATTCCAGCATGCTTAGGCTGCCACCCAGTGCACCAAACCACATTCGGTCCTTAGAATCGTGGAAGATGGTATAGATCTGGTTACTTCCGAGATTATTGTCAACCGTGAATTTCTCAAAAGTTTCACTGGTGATATCAAATCTGAGGGCTCCTCCTTTGTTGGTTCCTATCCATACATTGCCATCCTTATCGCCATTGATGCAATAAATTTCATTGACCGGCAGTCCGTTTTCGGTGGTAAACTCTTTTATTTCTCCTGTAGCGATATCCATCCGGCTCAGTCCGTGCGCAAAATTTGTGAACCAAAGGTGGCCTGTAATATCTTCATACAATGCTGTGGTATTTAACACCTGTCCTTCTCCTCCGGTACGCCGGATGAAACGAAACGTTGTTTTAGGTGCATCATTTTCTTCCGCTGCTTTTTTACTTCCCTTCTTTTTAGGTTCAGCTTTTTCATTTCCTGGAATTGATTTACTTGCATCGGTAACGAATTGAATCAATCCGTTCTCTGTTCCGAGCCACATATCACCATCTTTGCTTTGAATGACTGACCAGATAAGCGTGTTCTGAAGTCCATCATTCTCTCCGAATATTTCAAATTGTTCATCGAAATACTGATTCAATCCAAGATAGGTACCGAACCAGATATTCCGCTCCCGGTCCTGAAGGATAGAAAGAACCCGGTCATTGCTCAGTCCATGCTTTGTTGATATGGTTTGAAACCAGGAACCTTTATAATGCAGCTTTTCAAGCTCCGGAAGGAACTTCGAAACTCCTCCCCAATAAGTACCTACAAACAGGATCCCATCTGATGTTTCATAAATCGATTTTACATAATTGGAAGCAAGACCTTGCTGAACGGTGTAGGAGTAAATTCTTTTGTCTCCGGCAGGAGTAGTTTGAACTCTCACCAATCCTTTATTCTGGGTACCAATCCAAAGTTCACCTTTCTTGTCGCATGCCAGAGCCGTAACTATTCCCTCTGCCCCGCTAAAGGCAGTCAGGCTGGATCCTGAAATGGACACGCCGTTGTTGGTGCCGATCCATACATTTCCTTCCTGATCCTGGGCAAAAGAACTCACGGCATCACCGGTAAGTCCGTTCTTTGTATTGAGTGTTTTGAACTGACCAGCCTGCAAGATCCAGACTCCCTCTCCTTCTGTTCCAAACCAAAGCTGACCTTTCTTATCACAAAAAATGGAGTTAATGGTTTTGGATAAACTCCCCTGTGCAGGTGTCACTTCCGAAAACTTCCCGGTTGCAATATCGTATTTTGTAATTCCGCCTGACCAGTGCCCGAACCATACATTTCCATCTCTATCAAGGCATGAGGAAGTGACCCTAATTTCTGCAATTCCATCGCTCTTCGTATAATTTTTAAAATTAAGTCCATTATATTTTGAAATCCCATTCATGGTTCCTACCCATATGTTCCCGTCCTTATCCTGCACCATGGAATAGATACTCGATTGGGGCAACCCTTCTTCAATCCCGAACTGACTGAGATTGAATGATTGGGCCAATGATTGATTGGGGGTCAGGCATAAGAGGATGAAGCAAAAAGAAATCCCGGCGATGCTCCGAAAGAATTTGCAACAATTATTATATGTGGCTAAATTCATCTTCATTCCTTTTTATTTTTTTTATCGTGGGCCGCGATTACATCGAGGAGGCTGGTCAATGCATTGCTGGTTTCGTATTTGCCAGAAAGGTTTGCAGCTTGTATTTTTTCATCCTTTACACGGGAAGCAAAGTACCGTCCTTCCCTAGCCCGGAGGGAGTATGCTTCAGGGCTGATTGGAATGACCGGCATCTCATTCAAGATCTGTGGCTTGGGGCTGACTACGACTTTTGCAGTGGGTTGTGATGTTTCCGCTTTTTTATCTGCAGGTGTTTCTGTTTTGTTCTCCTGTGCAGGTGTTTCATTTACCTCTGCCTTGGCCTTTTCAGCCGCAAGGGCTACATCCTGTTTGCTTTTCAGTTCCTCGGCTGCTTTCCGGTCAGCCTCTTCCTGTGCAAGTCTTGCTTTCTCGGCTTCTTCTTTTGCTTTTACATCAGCAAGGCGGGCTGCTTCCTGCTGAGCCGCCTTTATTTTATCTTCCTCCTCTTTCTTTTTCTTTTCATCCTCCTGTCGTTTCTTGTCTGCTTCAATCTTTTTCTGTTTCTGTTCTTCTTCTTTCTGTTTCTTTAGTAGTTCTCTACGATAAGCCGGGTCAGACTTCAATTTCTCCTGTTCGTTTTGAACCACTTTCGCATAGCTCTGGTCTATACTGAAGCTTTTTTGTTTAGGATTCCATTTTATTCTGCCAAAAGCCTGTTTCAACACAATATCATTGGGCATCAGTGGAGTCAAGGAGATTTCAAGATCGTAATCATAGCTGGGAAAAGGATCTTTAGCATATTGCTTGGGGGGCACAGCCGTATTGATGGATAAAATTTTACCAAGTAAACCAGTCTTCGAGATGTAAACAAGATACTCTCCGGAGGTATCAGCCACCACCTGTTTAATATTTAAGACATATTTCCCGTCGCTGGTGGTAAGGAGTTTCGCGATTTCTTTGTCCTTTTTTTTAAGTATGATAGATACTCCAGCAACTGCTTTATTGTTGACTTTTATATCTCCCTGAAGCACAAAAACAAAAGAGGTCGTGTCTCCGGTCTGGGCAAGAAGTCGGGAACCGGAAATTGTAAAGCCGCAAAGGATAAGAAAGGGTACAATCCTTAAAATTATACTTTGAGGCTTGGTCAATCGGGACATGCTTGGATTTCAGAATTAAGCAAATTTAAACCAGTTTCCGGAATGAATTACAGATTCTTCCGGATTCAATATCAGCCTGATTCAACCAGTAAATTTTTATTAGCTACCAAATGTAAGTAATATTTAATTTCTAAATATTATGGTTCTCTTATCCCTGGCTTAACATTGAAAATTTAGGCAAAATCCAATTATATGCCGAAATAAGCAGGTTTCATTCCTAATTCTTTAACAAAATAAAGAATTACCGGAAATATGAGATTCTGGATGAATGTAGAGATGAAATGGTTGGGCTCCCTTACTACTGGCTCAAAAACTTTCGGGTCACCACCTGGGAACCTTCTCTGAGTGTAAGTATGTATAAACCAGTGGGGAGTGAAGTCATCAGCTTTTGTTCATTTTCTCCTCGATGGAGGTCAGTCAGGAGATTTGTAGAGATCAAGGAGCCTTGCATATTGTAAATATCTGCTTGTACCGGGCTTTCCTGTTCGGTATAAAAATGAAAGGCTGAGCCGCTTTTATCGGAGAAAACAGTAAGGTTGCTGATGAAGGGGCAGTTCACTACCACCGTTCCATTATACTTGAAGTTTCCGTTATAATCCGTCTGTTTCAAACGGTAGTAGGAGGTTCCTGGCAAGGGGTTATTATCTATAAGGGAATAATCAAGGGGTTCTGAGCTGTTGCCGGCCCCAGGTACTGTTCCGAGTACGACATAATTCATTCCGTCCTCCGATCGTTCTACGGTAAAGAAATGGTTATTCGTTTCGGAGGAAGTCGTCCATGCAACACGCACATCGCTATGCTCCTTGATGTAATTCGCGCTATAGCTTTTCAGCTCTATGGGCAAGTCTGCTACACCACAAAGATGAATATAACCAGCTACTCCGGAGGTGCTTGCTGCCATGGTCCACTGAAAGTTATAGGTACCGGCAACAGAAGGGTAGGCTGCATCTGCACCTACAAGAGGAAGGGTGTAGGGCGACACGTATGACTCTTGAAAAACGTCGTTAAATGCAGGTACAGAAGCATCCGTTGCGCTGCTTCCTGCCGCAGTCATGGCTCCTAAGACAATCTCATTCGCACCGATCGTAATATTCCCGGTTGCAAAGTTGGTCGTAGTGGTTTGATTGGACCCTCCGCTTGCACTGCAACCCGCATTGACATTGTGCAGTGCAACTGCACAAACATAATAGGTTCCTCCCCCGGTCACGTTTATATTCAGGTTTGCAACCCCATCACTGAGTCCAACCGCTCCCCAGGTCACCAGACTTACACCGCCATTGTTGGTAGTGGAGGATGCGAGTGGTCCTGTTCCATTAAAATCTATGCTGTTAACAGTAACCGTGGCTGTTGGAAAATGAACGAATACGGCTATGCCAGGACTATTATATTCAATGTCAATGGGTGTAGAGGAGTTTCCACTCGCTGAATAATTAACGACTCCATACAGCATCACCTGAGAAGATCCAGTTTGTGGGAAGAGGCCTGCAATCGAGAGAAACAAAATGCCGGGCAAATGCTTCATGGTTGGAAGGGATTAATAAGTTATCAGTAAACGATACGATAGCCACAAAATCTCATACTCCCCTCGTCTTTAATCACATACCACAAATCCTTCTCGATCTATTCCTCTTTTATGACGTCTAATATAGATTAATTAATGACGGATATTGATATCATTTATTGTCTTTAACGCCAAGTTAACACAATGGTTTCAAATTATCCTGTTGATTTTTTTCTGTTTTTTTAAAATAATTCATTAAATTGTATTTGTATATTATTGATTTACATGTGATTAAAAAAATAGACTCAATTCATACACACAAAGTCATTGATTGGAAAGAATGTAATATTGGTAAATGGCGAAAAAACCAAACCTAACTTATTATTACTAATATTAATATATCATATTTAAATACTGAGAAGGCTTGGTATTAATTTTTAAAACTCAGATCCTTTGGGGATTAGAACAGTGGAGTCCTTAAAAAAGGGGAATTATGTCTTATATTAGCCTTGGGTACTTAATAATTCCAAAATTGAAATACTTTTCGAATAGAAGCCTTTCTACCATTTTACTCCTCTTATGGATCAGCACCACGGTGCCAGGTCAGACTTCTTATTGCAACGGCAACCGAGTGTTGGGTATGGGAATAGCGAATGCACAAAACGATAGCGCCAACTACCCCAGAAGTATTTCATTCGCAAAAGATAGTGCTGGGGCTCAGGTAATCAATCTGCTCTTTACCTGGAACACGCTGGAAGCAAGTCCGAATGTGTATTCTCCTGTCCTGCTTCAAACGGCGAATGCTTATTACCCGGCTCAGAATCTAAAAATCAGTATGAACATTGCCCCGATCAATACGAATGTGCTTTGTGTTCCATCCGATCTGGATACGGTTCCTTTTAACAGCCTGAAAATGATTCACCGTTTCGAACGACTGCTGGATACTGTATTTGCAAATATCCCTAACCTATCTCTCTACTGCCTGAACATAGGAAACGAAAGTGATGTTACCCTGGGCACCAACTCCGTGGCATGGAATCAGTATACCACATTTTATGATTCTGTCCTGTCTTTTGTAAGGAGCAACCATCCGGGTCTGAAGCTTGGTACCACTTTGACCTGGGGAGGATTAACTGCACCGTCTACCATCGGCTTTGGTCAAAGCCTGAATGCAGGGAGTGATATTGTTTCACTCACCTATTATCCATTGAATTCGAATTTTACAGTGAAAGTCCCTTCCACTGTACCCACTGATTTTGCCTCTGTGGTGAGTGCTTACCCATCTACTCCAATCTGCTTTCAGGAATGTGGTTACCCCACATCAGCAACCTGCAACAGCAGCGATAGCCTGCAGAATCTTTTTGTTTATTATGTCTTCAGCTCATGGGATTATTACGATACTAAAATTCCTTTCATTTCCTTTTTCTCTCTCACCGATTGGAGTCAGAAGGATGTGAATTCATTTGCAAACTATTACAATCTGCATGACCCTGTGTTTCTCGGTTATTTGAGTTCTTTAGGGATGAGGACGAATCCAGGTAATGGAACCAGCAAGCCTGCTTTTGAGATGCTCCGGTATCAATCGGCTATCCGAAGTTGCGTAACCGGTATCAAAGTTCCCTTACAGGCAGTACAGGCAGGGTTTTACCCAAATCCTTGTAAGACCAGCGCAAACTTCTTTTTTCAGGAGCCGGGGGAACATTTGATAGAGGTGTTTGATCTGTGTGGGAAGAAATGGAAATCACAGATTTGCTTCGGACAAGCAGAACAGATCATTCTTGAAGACTTGAGTCCCGGTTTGTACCTGGTGCGGATTTCGGGTTCTTTGGGCAATTCCGCTTGGGTGCAGAAGCTTATTAAACTCGATCCTTAGTTCCGCCTACATTCCTATTTTAAAGATTTTGCCTGGTTTTTCTTCAAACGTCTTCTGTATGACCATTCAAAAATTAATGGGAAGACCCAGAGAGAGAATATCATTGCGCAGAGAATCCCCCCGATGACAACCCTGGCCAAAGGCCTTGAACTTTCAGAACCTATGCCATGAGAAATAGCAGCAGGTAATAATCCTATCGCGGCCATCAGTGCCGTCATCATTACAGGTCTGATCCGGGAGTTTACACCCAGCTTAATAGCGGAATAGAGTGTGTTCTCCTCGTTTACGAGGCTAAGGTTTTGTTTAAAGACGGTGATCAGCAAGACCCCATCTTGTATACATATTCCAAAAAGTGCAATAAAACCGATTCCGGCAGAGATACTGAAGTTGGTACCCGTAATGAGCAGCGCAACAATTCCTCCAACAATAGCGAAAGGAACATTGGTGAATACCAGGAGTGCATCTTTAAAATTCCCGAACATACTGAAAAGGAGGATAAAGATGATCAGAAGGCTGATAGGAACCACCATTGCAAGTCTTTTCTGAGCCCGCTGCTGGTTTTCAAAGTCACCCTGCCAGGCCATTCGGTATCCTCTTTTCAGGAGGACTGCATTATCCACTTTTTCCTGGGCCTCTGCAATGGTGCTGCCCATATCCCTTCCCCTCACTGAAAATTTCAAGGCCGAATAACGCTTATTGTCATCTCTGAATATCAAACAGGAGCCTGTCTTCTGGGTTATAGTCGCTATTTCCTTGATAGGTACTCGGCTTCCGTTTTGAGTGGGAACCAACAATTCTCCTATCTGATCAGGTGTTTTCCTGAATTCTTCCGGAAGCCTTACTCGGATATCAAAGGTTCGGATTCCCTCATATAAAGTGCTCGCCGGTACGCCGCCGGGGCCAAGTCCTCCGATCGCCATACTCACCACTGCGTTTGCATCGGCCGTAGCAACTCCATAGAGTGCCATTTTACGTTGATCCAGGTTGATATCAAATTCAGGCTGACCTATATTGTGAATCACACCCAGATCTTCTATTCCTTTTACTTTTTTAAGAATATTAAAAACCTGGTTTACCTTATTTTCCATGTAGTTGAGGGAGTCACCATACACCTTAACACAGATACTTCCTTTTACTCCGGATACGGCCTCCTCCACATTATCCATAATAGGTTGGGAGAAGTTTAGATTGATACCCGGTATGACCGACAACTTCGCATTCATCTGATCAATCAGTTCCTCTTTAGAAATATTAGGCTTCCAGTCATCCTCCGGGTACATGATGATATCAAATTCATTATTGTAGTATCCGGCCACATCGGTTCCATCATCGGGCCTACCTGTTTGGGAAACACAGTATTTAACCTGAGGAAACTGCATCACCAGAGCCCTTGCTTTCTTGGAGATCTCCACAGATTTTTCGAGTGAGATGCTATAAGGTGTTTGTACACGGAGCCAGATACTGCCTTCATTCAGCTCTGGAAGGAATTCCGAGCCCAGAAAATGGAAAGAAGAGAAGCCGGCCACCATCATAAAAACAGCCACAGGTATTACATATTTTCTATTCTTGAAGGCCCATCCAAAACCGAAGAGCATAAACCCGGTGAGGTGGTGCACCACAGGGTTATGTTTTTCATGCACATTTTTCCGGAGGAGGATACTGATCAGTACCGGAACCAGTGTGAGAGTGGTAAGGAGTGCCCCCACCAATGCAAAACCTAATGTGTATGCCAGAGGAGAGAACATTTTTCCTTCCACTTTCTGAAAAGCGAATATAGGAAGCAGGCCGGCGATGATAATCAGCTTAGCAAAGAAGATCGCTTTTCCAAGCTGGGCTCCGTTTCGTTTGATCATTCCCAGTTTGGCCCGTTTATTAAAACGTTCCATTCCCAAATCCCGGGCCTGATGATCGAGTATGACAAACATCCCTTCCACCATCACCACGGCCCCATCGATGATAATTCCAAAATCAACAGCTCCCAGAGAAAGAAGGTTCGCGCTCATGTGCATCAGGTGGAGGCAGATAAAAGCAAACAGAAGGGCCAGTGGAATAATAACCGCCACGATGAGAGTTGTCCTCCAGTTAAACATGAACAGGGAAACAAGCAGGGTTACCAGCAGGATTCCTTCGGCCATATTATGCATGACGGTATGGGTGGCATATCCAATCAGATCAGACCGGTCGTAATAAGGAATAATTTTGGTGTCGGCCGGGAGTACAGACTCGTTCAGGTAATCCACCTTTTCCTCAATCCTTTTCACCACCTCGGAAGGGTTTTCTCCCTTCCTCATGACAATGATTGCTTCTACTACATCTGTTTCATCGCTGACAGAATCTTTTCTTCCTTTGATCTCATACCTTTCGCTTTTAGCCACCCAACCCAGACGGGGCATATTGGAGATTTCCACAGTCGCCACATCTTTAACCAGGAGAGGCACCCCATTATTATTTTCTACAATAATGTTTTTAATCTCTTCAATATCGTTGAGCAATCCTATACCCCTGACCACAAAGGCCTGGTTATTCTGAATCAGCATATCCCCACCTACATTGATATTGGTTTTTTGAACGGCGGTAAAGATATCCAGCGGGGTAAGACCCAGATTGGCCAGCTTCTCGGGATTGACCTTGATCTCGTATGTTTTTGTCTTCCCCCCAAAACTATTGATATCACCAATCCCCTGCACACTTCTCAGCTGACGGTCGATGACCCAGTCTTGCATCGTCTTTAATTCCCTTACATCCCGGAAAGTACTTTTGATGGTGTATCGATAAACTTCTCCGGTGGGCCCGATGGGAGGTTGCACCGCTGGCAAAGCATTGCTGGGGAGTGTGGCATCCGGAAGAAGGTTCATGACCTGTTGACGGGCATCCTTATCGAGGACATTATCTTCAAAGATCAGCTTCACATAAGAAAGTCCGAAAATAGAAGTAGATCGCAGACTGATTTTCATCTGCACCGGGTTCAGCGCAATTTCAATGGGAATAGTTACGAATTTTTCAACCTCCTCAGCACTTCGTCCGGGCCACTGGGTGATGATATCGATCTCTGTATTGGTTACATCCGGAAATGCCTCAATGGGCATATTGATGAACGTGATCACCCCCCCAATGACGAGCAGGGTAGTCAGGAATAAAATTAAATACTTGTTTTTAAGGGAAAACCCAATTATTCCCCGCAGAAATTTGATCATAAAACTGTATTAATTCCTGACTTGATTAATTATTTAATTCACTGTATATCTGCAAAGCATCCGAAGCAATGACCCGGTCATTCAGCTTAACACCTTCCGACAAGTAAGTCCGCTTGCCCAGAGTGCTTACCTTTTGAACCGAGGTTATATCCGCTCTGCCTTTCCCTCTATACAGAAGCACGTAGTAGCGACTGTTATCGAAGATCATGGAGCTTGTAGGTACGTATAGCGCAGATTCACTTTTTGTGTTGGTAATGGTTACACTTGCGAACATTTGTGGTTTGAGCACATAATCGGGGTTTGCAATGGATATCCTTACCTTCATGGCTTTGCTAGCCGGATCGAGCACTTGCATAATCTTATTCACTTTCCCTTTGAAGATCCTGTCGGGATAAGAGAGTGTGGATACATCCACATTGTCATCCTGATGAATATTTCCTGCATTTGATTCATACACATTTGCCCATATCCAAACATCTTTAAGATCTGAAATGGTAAAGAGGGGTCCCCCGTTATCTCCCCGGATCGATTGGTTGTTGTTCACCATTTTCTGGACAATAAAACCATTGATTGGAGCCTTGATGATGTATTCACCCTGGGTATTATCTCCGTTTATTTTCAGGACCCGCTGTACACGGATGAGTTCTGCCTTGGCCTGCTGTTCTGTAACAGCAGCACTCAGAGAATCTGTTTTAGAAGCAAGGCCGCTCCGATACATATCTTTTGTTTTCTCCAGATTCATCGTTGCCACCCGTAAATTAGTCTGGGCATTCAGGAGGTCGCTGCTGAACTGTGACATCTCGGCGCTTTTGATAATACCCAAGACCTGGCCTGCTTTTACATAATCTCCAAGCACCACTTTGATTTCCTCCACAACGCCGCTGATCATGGGATAAATATTAATGACACTGTCCTGATTGAAATCCACTTGTCCGGTTAGGGTAAGTGAGTTAGTCATCGGGCCTGCTTTCACTGAATCTATTTTCATCAGCTTAAGCAGGGAGTCGGGAATGATATAAGCCTTTCGGTCTCCCCCGTTTGCTTCCGCAGGAGAGCTGCATGACTGAACAGTCAGAGCCACGAAGGCGAGTGCCAAGCAGGAAAAACAGAACAGAGGCCGGAATAGTTTCAGAGAATAGGTCTTCATACTGTATTGTTAATTAAAAAAATTTGTTGCCGTGTAAAAATTAAGATCTTCCAAAGCCTGCAGTCGCCCAAAACTGATATTGTTCAGCTGCAGAACATTCTGTTTATAGGAATCATAAAAATCAAGAAAGTCGAGGATGCTTATGTTTCTTTTTTTGTAATTACTGACCACTTCATTCATCAACCTTTCAAAATCCTTTGAAAACTTTACGTCAATGCCTTTGTAAAGATTTTCTTCGGAGAGAGCTTTCTGAAGCGCCCTGTTCACGTTCTCCTCAATGGTGAGTTCGGTGCTTTGTTCCAGGGCCAGGGTATTGTCGATCATGATTTTGGCCATTTTGATATTTCCCTGGTTGCGGTTCCATACCGGAAGGTCTATCGCAACACCTGCATAATTAAAATCGGTGGCATAACTTCCCTGATGATCCCAACCTACCGACAGCGTGAGGTCAGGAACGGCCAGGGCTTTCTGATACTTGTAGGTAAGGCGGTTGATTTCTGTATTTTCTTTAGCCAGCAGCATATCTGTTCGATTCTTATAGGCAGAATCGAGCAGGGCTTTCAGCGGATACTGCAAGGGGTTCAATTTGGAAATGGATGCGGTATCAATCACCGGTATCAAATATTTATTGGCTTTTACTTTTAATACCAGTCTCAGCTCCCCTTCTGTGTCATTAATCTGATTGTTCAAGTCATTGTACTCGCTCCTGAAACTGTACAATTGCGCTTTGACACGCACCACTTCTTTTTCAGAAATATATCCTTTCCCTTCCTGCTGCTGGAATGCATCCACAATATCCTGCAATGCTTTAATTTCTGCCTGGTATACTTTGGCTGATTGCTGGAGATAGTAGATATTGTAGAAATCCGTCCGGAGTGTATATTTCAAGGTCCGTAGCAAGTCAAAAAGCTGGAATTCGGCCAGCTGGGCATTGGCTTCGGCCAGTTTGATGTTTTTATTTCTTTTCCCGGCCAGGAGGATTACCTGGGAAAGGTTAGCTGCCTGTTCGCTGTTGGTGAAGAAATCGGAGTAAGGATATTGTGAGTTCGGATCATGAATGGGTATCAAAGGGCCTCTGGAATAGGCTAAGTTGGGATTGGGATAAAGTCTGGCCTGAAGAATCAATGCTTTTTGCGCATCCACGTTATAGCGCTGTGCCAATAACAGCAGGTTACTGTCCACAAACATTTTTTCAGCCTTTTTTCAAATCCAGTGTCACCGTATCCTGGCCTCCTCCCGGCGTAACAGCACCGCTTACCTTTCCGACAAAAATCATCAGAAAAAGAAGGACCGCTGGAAAGGTGAAGATTTCTCTGACCCGTTGACCGTTGAACTGCAAAAACATAGCTTAGTTTTATTTTATTTGAACCGTAAAACTCCCGCAGGATCCTGTCATCTATTTCGATTCATTTTTTCTACCGCTTGAAATCAAGCTTTAGATTAATTATTCAGATACAAAGTAACAGAGGAAAAGCCTAGCCTCTTTGAATAATGCATTAAAAGTATATTAGAATTACTATTAACTTTGAATTTACAATATTCCTTTTTTTCTCGAAGAACGATTGTAAGGCGTAGATTTACAATAACTTAACTACCCAATTCAAAGTATGAAATTCCGTCTTCTTATTCAATCAAAGTGCTGCCTCCTGGTCCTGCTTTTCCTATTCGGTGCAATTCGGTTTTTTGCTCAGGAATCAGGGAAGAGGGAAGCACCCGGCCAGAAGACCGAAGAACGCCTCTTCCTCCGCCCTTCTTCCTATGACAGCACGAAGCTATGGGAAGAGCAGTATAAACCAGAGAACAGGTATCAGTTTTTGGGACTTCAACTTTCCCTGCCCCAGATTATAGATACCGAAACAGGACCGATCTTGTTTTCGAATAAACCGTGTGGTTTTGTGAGCGGGAACCGGAATTATACGGTAGTGGATATTCTGGATGGAGATCAGACTGCTCTCCTGAAACAAAAGAAGCTCCTAAATATATGCGGGCACCGGTATCGGGATCTTGATTCTGATCTCTGGAAGGAGCTCATCCATATTGCCGTGATCGTCTTAAAAAAAGAAGCGGGTAAAGATTCCCTCTGCAATGATCCCATATACTGGGTGATCTGTCAGAGTAAGCAAGCTCCTTACTGCGATAGTTATTTTGATTCATTCTGGCCTGTTCCCTATTTCTCCAAACAGGTTCAGTTATACAAGGGAAGAACATCATTCTCATGAAGGACAAGAGTACATGGCATTGCAAGTCGGTTACCTTGCTTAAAAGACAGACTCCCGATGGATTGGGAAGCTATTCTCAACCCGGTCTCCTTCTTGAAAACACCAAGGGAGAAACCATGCAGGTCCTCCCCCCTTCCGCTAAGAATGAAAAGCCATTTCTAACAGACGTGGAATATGAACGTCTGACCCATGCAAACCGGAACATGAAAAATGCGATGATGGAAGCGGAACAGGAACGCCAGGCTAATCACAAAGCAGCCTGCATCAAAGCCTTCGGTCTTTCGAAAGGGGAGCTGGTTTTTAAGGGAGAAATTGAAAAAGGGATGACCCCGGAGATGTGCTATGCTTCCTGGGGCCAACCCTGGAAAATATTAAAAATTTCTACCAGCAAAGAACTCTGGATGTATACCTGGAATTATAAACTGCACTTTGAGAAAGGGATTCTTGTGAAAATAGAACATTGATTCCGGTTCATTAAATAAAGAAGCCGTCCAAAAAGGGCGGCTTCTTTTGCTTGTGTGTGGGTTAATTCTGATTTATCTTTTAATGAATTTTTTTGTCTCTATTCCATCGCTGGTTTGAATCTTCAGGATATAGATTCCACTTGTATAATCGGAGATGTTGATCTCTGTTTTTTGTTGTTTTAAAGTCTGCTGACTAACCAGTCGCCCCTGCATATTATAAACCGAAAGAGTCATTTCCTGATTCAGATCGGTAGCATTGTTTTCAAGGGTAATCAGTTCGGTAGCTGGATTCGGGTAGAGGTTGAAACGGTTAAGCTTCTGGTTTTCTGTTGCCATTCCGGTCGGACAACTGATGAAAGCATCGAATGCATTCATATCTCCATTAAATACATTCAGGTCGACCGAGGTGCCGGTGGCGATTCCATTGACGGTGCCCGTCCAGGAATATTGTTTAAAGGTCCAGTTTGTCCATACACCAATGCTGGTAGGAGGAGCGGTAGAACTTCCATCGGGATCCGCAATCCAAAGCGGATAGACATTCACTGCACTACCCATATAAGCCGCAATAGATGCAGCGGTGTAAAGAACCGGAGTAATTCCGGTCTGACTCTTTACCGAAGTCATCCAGTCCTGCACCCAGGTAGTCAAAGCAGCACTGGTCATGCTCGAGGTAAGCGAAGGTCCACCGGAAGGGTCCTCCAGGTCTAATGCCGGAGGCAGCTGACAACTCTTGATATCAGCGCCGGCAACGCTCACAAAGAATGTTGCTTCCGCAGTGGCACTGTTTGTTTCAGGATGTGCAAAATGATAGCCTGCAATTTTCATTCCCGCGGCTACTCCATTCGTCATATTCGTAGCGTAGGTAGCATCGGTATAGGTAGTGCCTTCCGTGGCCTTGCACCAGGCAAAGATCTTAGGCATAGAGGCAACCTGTGACCAGGTGATTGTTCCGTCAAAGTGAGAGACATCTATCCCAAGCACCTGCGTGCTTGCTCCTCCGTTTGCTTGTCTCCACACCAGTGTGTTGTATGGGGAAGTAGTATTGGTACCACAGGCACTTACATTCGTAAGCACTTTCACCACCCCTGTAAAGGTGGCAGTCCAGCTGATATAAGGTGCATTGCCGGAGGTGCCGCAAACATTATCACTGAAGCAGAGATTGGTTCCGTTGCTGTTATCAATCAAGGTCAACTGTGCATCCCAGGCGGTAGATACCCCTCCATAAGCTTCGCAATAGCTCCATTCATATACGTTACCGGCTGTTACATTAAAAAGGGTCCAGTTCCCGGCATTCATATAAGCACTTACGGCAGTCCAGGTAGAAGAGGTGGTCGAGAATGTCGAGGTGGGATACTGATGCGTAACGGTTGAGCAGTATCCTGTGGTCAGACATTGTTGAGCCTTCGCGGTCCAGCAAAAAACAAAAAGGAATACCGTAGGGAGTAGTCGTTTAATCATGAAGTGAAGGGCTTATAAACAAAGTTAGGAATCCTTTCGAAAAAACCAAGCTTTACGCTCATTATGTTTCCCCGGCACCATTAAACTTAAGCTCTACAAACCAAGATCTTACAAAGCCCTTTAATATTCCTTCTTCCAGTTTTCAAATCGGAGCTGGTGATCAATAGTATCCGTTCTTCCATTTCATTCATTTTCTTCCCATCCTTCTCAGAGATGATATAAATATTATTTCCGGTGTCGGTATTGAATAACTCATTCCAGGAATAAACGACACGGTACCCATCTGTAGCCACAAACACAAAATAGAATTCATTATATTCTTTGGGGCTTCCGGCAATCAACTCCAGTTTTTCAAGAATAGGTTTCAAGGCTATTCCTCTCAATCCTTTGTCAATACTCTTCACTTCTCCCAGGTGATTGGTGATGACTACATCAGGCAGGGCTTTCGACTCCATGGCTATCAACTCTTTCAGGGAGAACTTCACTTCTGTTTTAATCTTTCCAGAAATGCTCAGTTCATCCGACGGGAGGATTGTTTTCTGGGAGTAAAGATTCGGAATATGAAAGAGGAAGACGAAGATTGGGAGAAGAAAGTATTTCATGGGTGATTAAGTTAGACGATTTGCAAATCTACTTAGGAATCTTTCCAGAATGAAGATGGGAATGAAAAGAGATGTGACCCTTCTCTAATGCTCTTTGGTTAACCTCTACTTAAATAGTAGAAATTTGTACTCCGGTTTCGGAAATTACTACCGGAAAAGTAGAAATCTGTACTCCGATAGTAGAAATTACAACTCAAAAAGTAGAAATCTGTACTACGATAGTAGAAATTACAACTCAAAAAGTAGAAATCTGTACTCCGATTTCAGAAATTACTACCCGAAAAGTAGAAATCTGTACTCCGATTTCGGAAATTACCACCCGAAAAGTAGAAATCTGTACTCCGGTTTCGGAAATTACTACCCGAAAAGTAGAGATCTGTACTCCGATTTCGGAAACTACCACCCGAAAAGTAGAAA
>Ga0206996_1042_pt1 | contig 31939 bp, 37 predicted proteins | sample Alteio_BWMinCont_2_FD_153467 | JGI IMG/M metagenome (GOLD analysis project Ga0206996, IMG submission 153467) | Enriched cells from forest soil in Barre Woods Harvard Forest LTER site, Petersham, Massachusetts, United States -... | ecosystem: Environmental > Terrestrial > Soil > Temperate forest >...
GTAAATGAAACTTTTTATTGGAGTCGTTTTTCTCACGATTTTTTTTGGGGTGGCAGGCTACTCCAAAGCTCCAATCCGAGTGATGATTGACCCCGGACACGGGGGCGAAGACCACGGCGCTCAGTTTCAAGGAATCCAAGAAAAGAACATTGCCCTGGCTGTAGCAAAAGACCTCTTCAGCTATTTAGAGAAAGATCGAAGATTTGTCCCCTTACTGACTCGAGAAAAAGATGACTTTGTTCCTCTTGTCAATCGTCCAGAAAAAGCTGTGAACGCCAAGGCCGATATTTTCATAAGCATCCATGCCAATAGTTCGCCTATCATTGAGGCCAAGGGGACTGAATTTTACTTTGAAAATCAGGTCGCCAGTAATGATGAGAGCGAACTTCTTGCCAATCGGGAGAATAACTCAAAACTCAAGAATTCGCTGGAGTCAGACCCGAAATCGGATATCGAAAATATCATTAGTGATCTTCATCACCATGAACATATGATGATGAGCGAAGAACTCTGCCAAGCCCTCCTGGACACTTTTCGAAAACACATTAAAATTAAGACTCGTTCAATTAGGCAAGCCCCGTTTCATGTTTTATCTGCACCTATGCCTTCTACTCTAATTGAGCTCGGATTTATTAGTAACCCTGATGAAGCCCGCTGGCTTTCCGATGGCCAAGTTCAAAAAAAATTGGCCTTTGCAATCTATCTCGGACTGAAGAGATTTAAAGAAAAGTTGGACAAAATACATAAGTAAACCATAGATTGACCTACCTATGAGAACTGACAACCGCGCCGTTGATGTTTTGCGTCCCGTTAAAATCACGCCTAATTACACAGCCTACGCTGAGGGATCCGTCCTCGTTGAGTTTGGAAATACAAAAGTGCTCTGTACTGCGAGTATCGAGTCAGGGGTCCCCCAATTTTTAAAGGGAACCGGTAAGGGTTGGGTCACGGCAGAATACGGAATGCTTCCCCGCTCCACCCACACCAGGGTGAAAAGAGAAAAGGCAGCTGGTTCTGGTCGCACCCAAGAAATCCAACGGCTCATCGGAAGAAGTTTAAGGGCCGTAACGGATATGAAGGTCCTCGGTGAAAGACAAATCGTCGTGGATTGCGATGTTATTCAGGCCGACGGAGGAACCAGAACAGCAAGTATCACCGGCGGTTTTGTCGCCTTGGCTCACGCCTTTAAATTTTTAATGGATCAGAAAATGCTCCTGACCTTTCCGATGACCGATTATGTCGCGGCCGTAAGTTGCGGAATCATACAGAGGGAACCACGGCTTGATCTTTCTTATGACGAGGATTCTCTGGCTGACGTTGATATGAACTTTGTCATGACCGGAAGTGGGAAGTTCGTTGAAGTCCAGGGGACCGCCGAAAACCAAGCCTTCTCCGAAGAAGAAATGACCCAAATGATAGTCTTGGCCCGAAAAGGGCATACTCAACTTTTTGAAATCCAAGAGAGCCTTGTGGGCTCTTTTTTTAAGCGCCAAAAATGATATCTCTTTGGGTTGCGACCACAAACAAAGACAAATTCAAAGAAATCAAAGAACTCCTTAAAGCGCTGCCTATCGAGGTGCATGGAGCCTTTGAACTGCCTCAATATACGGCACCTCAAGAAAATGGATCGACCTTCGCCGATAATGCAAGAATCAAAGCCAAATTTCTTAGAGCGATGAGGCCCGACAGCTGGGTCTTGGCCGACGATTCAGGACTAGAAGCTCAAGGACTTAAGGGTCTCCCCGGTGTTCATTCGGCAAGATACGCTGGTCCACGGGCTCGCGATGTCGAGAACACGACAAAACTTTTGACTCAATTGAGAATTCAAAACGTGGCTGACCGCGCCGCTCAGTTCAAATGCGTTATGGTTCTTTTATCTCCTACTGGAGAAGAAACGATTTCCGAAGGAGTTCTGAGAGGAAGTATTAGTAAAGAAATGCGCGGCAAAACGGGATTCGGGTACGATCCCATTTTTATCCCCGAAAATGAAACCAAGACTCTTGCCGAACTTGGCATGGCCATAAAAAATAAATTAAGTCATCGGGCCCAAGCTTTGAAAACCGTCAGATCCCACTTAGAGAGGATAATGACAGGAGTCTGAGAGAAGGCTTCGATTCCAAGCTTCGTTCTGCCCAATCGCTGAAAGCTGCGAGGCACCTGGCAAATCAGGCAAAATGTTATTTACGAAACCAGCCCAGGCTTCCTTTCCATAAATATTTTCTAAATGATTGCGCAATCGGCAAAACTCAACAACTTGAGAAATTTCAAGCCATCCGTTGCGATAGAGATAGGATTCTGGAGGACGAGCTCCCCAAGCCAATAGAGTAAAAAGTTCCATTCCAGTTGAAATCCAGTTTCGAGTTAACGGTTCAGAAGAAAGATCCTTCTGACATTGACGGGTCACTTCGTTAAATTTAGTTTCGAGTTTATTAAGGGTATCAAAAAAAGCAACACAACCTCCCGGTTCCGGATGTTCTTTGCAAACCGCTAAAGCTTGGCTTGCCGATTTCGCAAGACCTTTTACGCCCTCAGTGTAAAGTTCGATTTGTTCCGTGCAGGCTGTTTTTGGAGGATCAAGAAAGAAAATTATGATTACGCCTATGAGAAGCCCTAACGTGACCTTGATGAAATTATTTTGAAGTAGGGACATCTCATAAGCATAAGGTCAATTCGAGGATTACTCAAGCCCTCCCGTACGGAGGTCGAGATGCATCTTTAATTAAAGGAATAAGGTACAAAATCAAAAATGGAATGCAAATCAAAGCATTTTCCACCGTGGCCTCCCGTTCTAAGTATCGAACTCCATCTCGCCTGTTCAAATAAAAACTTTCTAGTGGTTCCATATTGCAATCGGGCGGCCAAAAGAGATTGCAGTTTTAATTTGAGTAGACGTTACGGGAGGGGCATATTGACTCTCTCCATGCCTAAGAAGTTCGTAAAATTTTAGAATTTACTTGGCTTAGAACCTGCAAACCTAAAATTGTATGACGACAAGCGAACTAAGAAAAAGAATTGAGAGTTTCATGCATCAGTTTCACGGGGAAAATGTTGAGAGGGATGATCTTATCTCTTTATTTTATCGGACGCTGAAAGATGCCGAGCTCTGTAATCAATACATTGCCGACGCTGAACGAGAAGGGCATCAGGATCTAGCTGATTTTTATAAAGAAATTCAGGCCCAAGATCGCCTTCGTGTCAGCAGAGCAGAAGAATTTCTCGCACGCCATTTAGGATAAATTTTACCCATTGAACTGATCCCAGGAAGTGCTATCAACAATAACCGGGCCCAATGCGGCGCGGTGGGGTTAAAGAATGATCAATACTGACGTTTTAGTGGTGGATGATGACACGGACATTCGAGAATCCATAAGTCATTTACTGGAATATGAAGGGTATAAAGTAGTCACAGCCTCCAATGGCGCTGAAGGTTTCCGACAGTTAAAATTTACGCGACCTTCAGTGATTCTTTTGGATCTCATGATGCCCGTTATGGACGGCTGGCAATTTAAATCAGAATTCGACGGCCGCTTAGAACTTGAGGGAATTCCTATCGTCGTCGTTTCAGCGGATGGCAATATTGCTGAAAAAAGTAAGAGTATCGGCATTCAGGAATTTCTTACCAAACCCATCGATATTGACGTTCTTTTAGCTCTGGTTAAGAAATATTGTCTGAAGCCAGCCATAGCCTAACGACTATTGAAGACACCTTCTTAATACTGGCCAGAACTTGTGCACTGGTAATAGGCTGCTACGGCGGGATCGCTGGTCCAACCTAAAGGTGGCAGGAGCGGCATTTTTGCGGTTAATTTAGATGAGGAATAGGAGGACGAGGCCGGGTTTATGCCACTAGGCGCATTCAACAGACAGGATGAGTTCACAGTACTTGAAATAAGAGGGTTCCAAATCGTCGAATTCCTAGAACCATATGTAGTATAGGCAAAGTCATCCTCAGATTTATCTAAAACAACATTGATCGAAGCTTTATCTCCTTTAGGAGCAACACACTGTGGGCCTGAAGTTGAAATAGGACCCAATGAGGAAGCTCCGCTGGGCAAAGTAATATCACATTGATAAGAGAACTCTTGGTTTAAAGCATCAGGCGACGCATTTAAATAGGAGACCCTATTTGAATCAAAGATAGTGCCATTAATTAATTCTGTTGTTTGGTGAGGAAAAAGATTTGGAGTGACTGTCCACACAGTAGCAGCCACAAAACCCCGATTGCCTCCCCCTCCTCCAGGATTGTCGATGATCATATTTGGAAGCAACGATATCACATTGGAGCGCATTTCTATTCCTGTTTCCATGGCACCGCCAATATAGTATTTCGGTGATGGAAAATTGGGATTATAGTATACGTTCGCCACGGCCTGGATAGATGCTGGAAAATAAGGATGCCAGCCCGATGCACCAAATGCAGGGGATTCGCTATCGGTGATTATATTTTCAGAAACCATGGAATCCCAAAGCAGGTTGTAACGGCCCACGAATTGGGGAGTTCCCGTGGGCGTCGCTGGGTAGCTCCAGATCTCTTGGAAGGACCTCAACCATACTTTTCCGTCGTCTTTAAGGTTATTTGCGATCAATTGAACGTTAGTTCCACCACAATAAATAACAAAACCTATGGGACTGTTGCTCAAGGTATTTTCCTTAATGATAGTGTCATGAACTCCGCCAGCAACAACCGAATAGATGCTTTTTCCTGCAATTGGCGTTTCATCCCATGGATGGTCAATTATCAGAGTGTCGGAGCTTTGGTAGCGGACAATTTTTCGGAGTTGTCCAGCGCCGGGGCCGTCGATAATGGCCACGTACCTAGACATTAATCCTCCAACAGCACTAGGCTCCCAGAGCCTCAAGAGGGCGAAGTCCTCAGGAGTCCCTTCCGCAATCTTTGTCCAATCGTCTTCAGGATCTGCGATCCACCAACGGGATCCCTTAAAACTTGCCCCAACAAGTGTAGTTGTACCGGTGCCGCTAGCAACAGTACCCACATCCTGGTTTGGAGCCGTGCAAGTCTGTGTGTTAAAGTTTTCTCCATACCCGTCATGGTTTGCTAGAACTGAACCTAGTCTTTGTGGATTTCCCGAATAGTTAACCCCGTACATAAGAAGGTCGCCTGGAGGCGGGGTTCCAACAACACTACTTTGATTTTTTAGAAACACCATGTTTGTCCCGCCAAATTCTGGACCACCGTTGTTGGCACCATCTATAGAGGAAACACGGTCTCGATGCCTCTCAAAAGTATTGCCCTCAATAATAAAATGGTCTCCGCCCAACTCAGAATTTCTTGAGTAGTAATTATGAATGGTATTGTTTCGGATGTAGAAATATTGTCCATAGGTCTGAAGGGGTGCCCAACTGTGATAGCAATTTCCCCTCAAGATCGTTGAATTTTGAAATAGAACATGGCTCACATTCCCATAGGTTGCTCCAAGCCCATTGCCTATAAGATTGACCACGGATGAAGACCTGGTTTCATCGAATGTCACATTCGAAACAAAAACCTGTGAGACCGTGTTGATTACGGGCTTCACTCCGGATCCAAAGTTTAGCGTATTGATGAAAAGGGAAACAACTCCCCAACTATTAGTTTCGCTAGCTGCGGTCGTGCACTTATCGGGTCCAACACCAGAGGTATTGGCACTCAAATTGGAAAGATTGATTTTGCTTGCTGGCACATAACCGGCCGTTTGGTTCAGGTTGATCAGCTTCAAGTTTTCGACGCCACTATTAAAAGACTGATGAGATGCCGTCAACGAGGTGTTGCTAGAAAAAACAAGACCCATAGCGTGATATTGATTGTACTGGCCCGTTGAGGACGGAGTGATAGGCGCCGGTCCAAATCCATAGTAAAGGGTGGGAATGCTCGTTACTTCTCCCTCTAGGATGACATTTGATGGAATAGAAAGAACACTATTGTTGATAACCTGAGGTTGGCCTTCAGGTCCAGAACAGGCCTTGAAGGTGAGCTGGGAATAACAACCTCCTTGAAGAGAGTTATTCGATTCGAGAACGTAATTTCCAGAGGGAAGATAAAGCACACCTCCGGAAGTGCCATCAGAGTTTTTTTGAGTTGCCACATAGAGGAGAAGAGCCTGAAGGATCGGTTGATCATCAGACTTCCCATCTCCTTTAGCGCCACTGACACAACTTCCATTTTGTAAGTTGGCGGGGCAGAAATTAACACAGTTTATTTTTCCAATGATATTTTGAGTTCCCGAAAGGGTCGAGGGAGTTGTGGTGCAGAACTTTGGAAAAGACTTATAGAATTGATCCGGAGGGGATTTTGCATTAACTAAATTTTTGTAAGAAGGTAAGTCCACTTGCCAAGGAATATTGAGCCCGTAGTTTCGATCAGCGGGAAGAGCGCTTCGAGCCACGATTTCATCTTTTGAAACGACTTGACCGGAAAGCCCTGAGGAGGGAGCGTTAATGACTCGAATTTGATATTTTTCACCTGCTTTGATTTGAGTAGGAGTTTCAACTGTGAGGATTGTTGAATCAGATGAAGATAACACGACTTGTGCTGTAACAGACCCACCTCCTACAATTGGAACAAACTCCACCAAAGGTGAGATGTTTTTAAGTTTGAGATTTGCACCAAAGATCCGAAACAGTTCTCCTGGGTAAAGTTGGTCAAATTCAAGCTGTTGAATATTTGGAGAATTAACTACGAACCGAGAACTTGTTTTAGTTGATGTTTCGATACTTACATAAAAAGGTTCCTCTCCCAAAACGGCGTCATTGGGCAGGGCTACCGAAATAAAGTCATTGGCCTTTTTCAAAATACAATTTGTACTCGCTGAGCTGGCGCACAGTTGACTAATAACATACTGGCAAGATCCGACAGAACAATTCAGGCTCACATAAGGGGAGGTTCCAAAACCATCACCTCGAATACCGATAACGTGAAAGCCGTTGGTTGTGGGGTCTGCACTCGGGCTTACGTGAAAGATAATTGGATTTCCGGGACCCAAAGCCAGAGTGGGGCTTGAGCTCGCCAGAGCCTCTGATTGCACTGGGCCGCCTTCTATACGACCGTTTTGGCATCCAAAAAAAATAAGACTGAGAGTTACGGATAAGCCAATTTCAAATATTTTTTTATTCACTTTACCCCACACCTTGAGTTAAGCTGCACAGCCAATGCCAAGCTCAAGTGGTGGATTTACAACAGGATTTAATTCAGGATGCACTCATAGATTGTCTTAAAGTTAGGCACAGAAAGTCCTAACCCAACATCAGTAATCAAATCCCCATACTTAAAGAGCTGTAGAACAATTTGTCAATGAATGTGAGTTCTAACGATAGCCTTCGAAACAGAATGGACAGAATGACGATCGTGAGTTGGATGAGCAACGATTCGTTCCCAAAGGGGCTTAATTGCTGGATTTTTAGGCCAAACATAAATATAACTTTTTAAAACGGCTCGGTAGCTCAGTTGGATAGAGCAATAGCCTTCTAAGCTATAGGTCATTGGTTCGAGTCCAATCCGAGTCACCACTTCCGACAAATGGAGAACATCCGACCGCCTCTTTGAAGGCAGGAAAGTGGGAGGCGGATTTTGGGAAAGTGAAAGGCAAAACGGTGGCCCCAGACTTGATCTCTGAGGCACCGTTTTTTTGCGAAAGACTTTCCCTTTGATCCTTTTCGGGGGTCATACGATAAGAGATTTCAATTCCTTTAACTGAAACAATAATGGCCATAAAAATCTGGCGCAGGAGTCTTTTTTTGATCGCTGGAGAGGCTTTAAAAAATCCCCGTCTAGCCTCTTCGAGAGCAGCTTGAAACTCTCTCTTTGGATCTTCCATTTCCTTAAAATCTAGAATTTGATACTCTAAATTTTGGATGGCGTTTCTATAGTCCAGTTTTTTCTTTCCTAAACCTTCAAGCTCCTCTTCCAAAGTTTGAGCGGCCAAGGAATTCGGTTTCATTTCTGAGGCCATACGAATTACATTTTTGACGCTCGCATCAACAGCAAGAAGGTTCTCTGAAACCTCTCTCTTTTGGGCCTCTAAATTCTCAATTTTTTCTTTAGATTCTACTTTTGAAGACTCCCATAGCCCTTCCAAATACTTTGGTTGGTTTAACTCAGTCATAAGATGATCAGTAACCATTTCCTCGATCTCGTCGGCCAAATACCTTTTAGCTAAACAAGTAATACTCCTACCCTCTACTTGGCGGTGCCCATAATAACGGTAAGCTTTCTTTGCCCCTGTGGCTGAAGCACCAATTAATCGACCTCCACAGTATCGGCAGGAAATAATTCCTGTCAGCGGATAGGTCCTGGCCTGGACATCTTGAAGCCGACTTCGTTCCATCGTTTGGGTCATATCAAGAAGGTTTTGGGCTCTCTTGAAGGTCAACTCATCTATGATCGGGGGCCAACACGCCTTGACCACTTGGAACCGGTGCCAGGGTTTCAACTCCTCTTGGTTCTTTTTTTTATACTTTTTATTTATCTCTTTTAGCCCAATATAGGCCCGGTTTCGGAGCAAATTTTGTACGGCGTCGCGATTCCATTCTCCGTTATTGGCTCGTTCCTTGGGTCTATTCGGATTCCTTCGCGGTTCGATCCCTAAATCCTTAAGAGCTCTTAGGGTGTTCGCTAATGTCCCAGCCTCAAGGAAAGTACTGAATATAGATTTGACCTTCTGAGCTTCATCTTTATTGACCACCAAGCGGCTTTTATTTTCCGGATCGACCTCATACCCAAGGACCGGCGCACCCCCACTTCGGAGTCCTCGGGTGGCCCTGGAATGAAAATTCATAGTGACTCGCTCAGAGGTCTGCTTTCGTTCAAACTGGGCGAGATTCATAATGTTTAAGATCATCATTTCGCCAGCAGCGGTACTTGTATCGAACTGTTCTTTCATCGAAAGAAATTTTGCGCCACACTTGACGAGGTCATTTTGAAGAACACAAAAATCAAGTAAGTTTCTTGAGAGTCTGGCGAGATCAGTCACCAAGATGAAGTTAATTTTTCCCTTTCGAATATCCGACAGCATCCTTTGAAACGCGGGCCTCCGGGTATCTTTGGCGGAAATCCCCTCATCAATATAAAATTCATTGATCTTTCCCCAGCCTGGTTCTTGGGCATTTTTTATTTCCACAAAGGATGTAAGCCTGTGTCTTTGAGAGTCAAGCGATCCTTCTTGAACCAGGGCTTGCTCTTCTGTGGAGACCCTGAGATACACTCCAATTTTATACCGCATAATTATTCTCCATGACCATTGTTTGAAGGCGGACGGCCCTTGCGTCTCGCAAGTAAGAGCAAGTGGACCAAGATTTTACGGACCTCAGCAATTCGGTCAGAGGAATCCGGACTGTCATCTTCGACCCTACTAATTTTAATCTCATAACCATATTTTGAAGTTGAGTTGGAAACTTCTTTAGAATTTGAAGGCATAGGCCACCCATTCTAAAAACTGTCATTTATGTCTCCATGTACTTTCGTAAGAGGCTCATGAGGGCTTGAGCTTTCTTACTTGGAAGATCATCAAGGGCACGCATAACGGCTGCGGCCAAGTTATTCGGGTTTCTTCCACCTATTTCAATGTTGGAAACCGCTTTGAAACCTGAGAGTCCAAGTACCTTAGCCATCTGTTCCTGTGTTAGCTCTAGTTTGGTTCTTATTTTTTTGAACTCTTGGCCTTTCAATTTCAATCCTCATTTTCAAAGTTACGTACCTTCTTTTCCCAAGACGCGGCTCCCGTGTCAATTCATCTAAAGTATAAAGGGCCACCTTATAAGATTTTAGAGTCTCTATAAGAGACATAACGTGGGTCAGCGTTCGCGAAAACCTTGTATAATCTTTTGTAAGTATCGCATTCACTTTACCTGAGCGGACGTCCTCAAGCATCTTGTTAAGGCCGGGTCGATCCATTCGCGTTCCTGATACTCCATTATCAATATATGTATCTACAACTTCACCCCACTGGGAATTGTCCTTATTTTTCAATGCTACAATGTCCAGGAGTTTCTTTCTTTGGTCTTCAACACTTGCATCGTTTTCTTGGGCCGAACGAATGTACATTCCTATTTTATACTGCATGTTCTGCCTCACCTTCAATATCTACTCCACCATTGGTGGAAGTCTTTGTCAACTTAGATTTTACATTTTTCTTAGTTGGCGTATCTAAGCCAACTTGGGCAAATAGAATTTGCCTTAGCTCTAACGGCACAACACCTGTTTCTTGGGCCTTACGCAGGACGGCTGAGAGCGCATTGACCGCATTGAAATTATCAGTCCTGATAGCCTTTACGTCGCTATCTGATATTTCTTTGCAGGCTTTATCTAATAACCAACTGGCAACAATCTGACGGCTCACCTTACCTCCTTCGTAGCCGTCATTAATCTTATTCACAGTTTCTGCCACTAACTTTTCCACATCCTTATCGATGGTGATTTTAATAGAGTCGTCTGTCTTCTTTTCACCGTCGTCGTTTTCTATGTTTTCGGTATTCATGTAGTCTCCCTCCCTTCTAATTTCTCCGACCGCCCAACTATGTTTTAAATATTTTCTGATGTCCCTGGCCCAGCCTTGCCCAGGCCGTGACCACTTTCCACCAACTCGTTGGGGGGGAGTGGTCACGGGCGGCTCGGGGCAAGTGCAGGGCTAGCGGTGAATCAGAAAATATTTGTGTTTTTTCATAGTTGGGCGGTCGGAGGCTGATCATAATGGGTATCCTTTATTTCCAGACGGAGTGTGGTCATTTTTCTGGTGTTCAAGAGGCTTTGCGGCCAGAATATGAATTCCTTTTTTCTCTTAACGTCTGGACCGTTTTTTCCAGAGTCAAAGGCCTTTCATCAAACTCCAATTTCCCCTGACCTGGGGATTTCATGACTTCATCTATGAGTCCAAAGACCATGGGCCTTATTTTTTGAGGATAGGAAGTACGAACCTGTGCCCTTTTTATTGAATCAATAATGCCTTGGGTCTTACAAAGAATGATCACTGAGTCGATGTTGGGGCGGCGCTTGTATTTATTTGTAAATTCATCGTAACGACGATTGTCTTTCCTTGACCTCTCAAATTCTACGGCAATAAAAGTGGGGTCTCCTGGCACGTTAAGTTTAATAACGAGGTCCGGATATTTTATTTTTTGATTCCCCTCTTGATAGTCCCTTGAATATTTAAAACCGTCTCGCTTCATCTCCTGCTCTGAGGTCCAGCTCTCAATGAGCTTGTCTTTTTGGATTCTAACAGCATATTCCATAACAAGCTCATCATGGGCGATGAAGTCTCCAATAGGAGGATCAACGGGGCTTAGTCCCATCTGAGCTGCCAAACTTCTACCCTTCTCAGTGAGGATTACTAAACGATAGGCGCCAGTAAAGCGACTTGAGTGGGTAAAAAGTTCGGAATGATGGAGGGTCCGCCATTGTTCATAACGCCAAGCCTTCTTGGTTGGAGGCAAAGCATTGTCCCAGACGGTCTTTGAGAAGAAGCCCATCTTAGCTGCGCATTCAACAGGAAGAATCATCCAGGACCTAGATTTCATCGACCCTCCTGCCACCGTGCGGGTTCTGCAATTACATATTCAAAATGACCTTCGACGTAACGGTTGCCAACTATTTTGGGTTCAACCCAAATAGTTTCAACCTTAGCTTGACTTAACTGTGGGGGGCTTCCCGGAACTGGAGACGCGGCGGCAGCTCCCTCTTTTTTACCTTCAGCGCGGCTTATCTCCATGCCTTTATGGACGGCGAGGCCAGCTGCCATTCCTAAGAAACCCCCAACGGCCCCGCCGACAATTACGTTACGGGTCCGGGCTTCGCCGCTGGCATTGGGATCGGCGATTGCACCAATAGACATCCCGGTGCCAGCTCCAATGGCTGCACCTAGACCCGCACTCTTACCTTGAGTGGCACAAGCATTTGTTAAAAATATAAACGCTGGAATTAATAAAAAATATTTCTTCATACTTCCTTCACTTCTTTATTAGTTGTTGTTGTAGAAAAAGCATTCCCTGTTCCTGTATCTTTCTCGCCTTTTTCGACCTTATATTTTGCAGGAAATCCCACCGGCAACGGTAACTCACGCTTGGGAAGCTCAATAGGGAGTAAGTCGGGAAGTCTTCTAAACTTCACCCGCACATGGGACGCCCCATACTTATGTGGGACTACCATGACAGCCTCAGCCACCCCTAGGCCGTTTTTAAAAACCTGGGGGTGGTAGAGGAACGTCTCTACAACTCGTACTGAAGCATCGCCTGTTTCGGTGTGACCAAAGATCCCTCTCGTTGATCGTTGGGTATATTTTTCATCGGATTCGGTACCAACTAAACGGGAGCAATAGTCTGCCGAGTCGGGATCAACGCACTTCATAAAAATCTTCAAACTTGAATCGGTCTTTATGCCGTTGGCGATATTTTCTCCCAAGCTCTCGATATCTCCGAGGGCTTGGTGGGCAAAAGTCACTCCGACGTCGGCACTTCTGGACTTGTTAAGGATCGTTAGGAACCCTTCATAGAGGTATTCTGAGAAATCGTCCAGATAGGCCGAAAAGAATTTTCGGTCACTATCTGGAACCTCGTGGCGATGGGCAATGGCGTTGGCGAGACACTGGAGCACGAACTTGCCGGTGGCCTTTCCAAAGTCTCTAGTGCTAAGCGCCGGTAATTGAAAATAGAGAATTTCGTTTTTACACAAGGCTTTATTGATGTCGATTTCGGGCCTATCGGTATTAAACAAGACCGAGTATTCACCAAGGGCGAAGGGTGTTAAATGAGCAATGAGGCCACTTGTGCGTTTCTCCCGATCCTCATTAGATAAGGATTTATAGCTCTTCGCCCACTCAATTAGATCTTCATTTGAAGTATGTTCCGCCATGTTCAAAACTGACTGGGGATTTTTTAGAGCTTCAAGGAGGCCCTTAAATGTGGGCACCACCTTGACGGTGGAGAAGATACTCAATATGGTTGAGACAGTAGTTTGCTGGATGCTTTTATAGTATTCATCATCAAATGCAAACGCCTGCATGATTCTATCAGCTACCTGTGCTGGTGAATCACCCATGAGCGGATTAAATGTGCTACTGATACTTAAATCTGCAAGGCTTAGAACCTTGAGATCGTCAAGTCTGCCCGTTTCTTTAGCGTAAGCCGTAAGCTTAGTAAGGGAACTCTTCTCTGGCTTTCCGTCGATGAGAATAAACCCTCTTCCATTACGCATATCATCGACGGCGAAGAGAAAAATTCCATTTTCTGTTTTTCCAGTACCGGGTGCACCGATAACTTGAGTATGAGTTTTACGGGCACTAAGATCTATATTTACTGCCGATTTGAATTCATCAAGCCCTATATAAAGGGAGTCCTTTTTTTTATCAAAAACTTCGTCGATAACTTTCTGTTTTTTCCTCTTTTCAACCCAAAAGCCAATAGCTCCGATGACAGCAAGTATTATAACAACAATGACCAGCGTTAACACTAAGGCGGCGGGGCGCGGATGGTGGAACGCCCAGGCCTTAACTCTCAAATATTGCTTGTAAAAAAGATAAATTAAAAAAGAAATGCCAAACAACATGAGTAGGCTATCCAGATGGTCGAAATCTTTTACATCTTTTTTCAATTAAGTCCTCCAGGTTCACGATATGTAAATCCATCGAGCAATATGGCCTGACAATGGGTCCCCTTTTTCAACTCGATCCAGGCACGTTCTTTCTTAAGGTTTTCGGCCCACGAATCCGCACGCTCATGGGCGGTTTCGGATGCTCCATTGAGAAGACCATTTTCTAGCCCCCCTTGGCTCTGGCCGGTGGGGCCTCTGGCAATCGAGCCCTCTGCGGCTCCAGCAATGAAGTGAGTAATTAGGGAGCCAAAGGTATTTTTGACGCTGTCTGAATGAACATCGCCATCAATTCCAGGCTGGTTATCCTCTGCTAAAGCAATGGCTGACATATTTTTTGACCTCCCGTCAGAAAACATGACCGATTTCCACTGCACGTTGGCTCTCTTGAATTCCTTATCAAAGCTAGCGTCACCAAAGACTCTACTTCCCTTAGGAAGTGCAATTCCAAAATCTGTGACAACGTCTTTATCCACTATGCCGATGAGCGGCTGATTTTGACTTGTAATAGTGGCATTATCGGAAAGAGTAATAGAAAACTTCGTCCCCGGTGGAAGTTGGGTCGAAATATCACCGGCTCTCGCTAATATCATGGGTGTATTTCTGTTCGGTGGCGAGCCCTGCTGAGATGACATTTCAGAACCGGAATCACCACCAAAGCCATTTGAAAACTTTCCAACAGCCTTGGAATTATTTGGGGCTGGCGCTGACTCAGTACCACCATCTTTTTTTTCTGAAAAGTTTGTAACTTTTGGGGGTTCTTCCGCCATTAAAAGAACTAGGGTAATAAAAGTGATGACCAAGACCACAGATAGAATTGCTATACGCTTCCAACGAATGGTCGGCTTATCAGAAAAACCTTCGGGCTGGCTCAAGAAAAACCATTTTATGCCATAGTATAGTTTTTTAAAGTTTGAGGTTTTGTCTATTTTAGCCATTTCTTTACTCCTGGAAGAAGAATAGAAAGGGGCCTTTGACTTCTCATTTCAAGCTTTAATGGTGACGTACCAGCAAAATCAGATTCTTTAAGGATAAGCGTTCCGGACGTTGGCAATGGTGGGGATGCAGAAAGCCTTGACAAATAGAGAGACTGTATCGGTTTATACTTTCCATCTTGAGTTACCCAGAACCAATCCGGTTTTATTGGAAAATCTTTTGCCGCTTTAATTTCAAAATTAACAAATAAAATGCCACCGGCTTGAAGGCCTAGTTTTATTATTTTTAATGTGAAGGCACCAGCCTGGGTCGTTCGCAAATACTGCTTCCACTGAACCTTTCCCTCGGGTTTTGGGGGGGTACTTGCCGACTTCAGGTAGACTATGTAGTCGGCAAGTTCCTTCGGAGCTGGGACTAAATGAATGCTGAATCGCTGGCTGTCAGTATAAATATAAAGATTGGTCCTAGCACCCCCGTGGAGCGGTTTAATTGTGACGCCGTTATCTAGATACTCTAACTTAAATGCTTCGGTATCACCGATGATTGCACTTGTAGGCCTATCCGGAACTTGAATAAGAGTTGCAATACCAACAGAAGTTTTGACCGCGACAATTTGGTCTTTTTTAAGAAAAATATGTCTTACATGAGTTACATCCCCCAGTTGGGGGGCGACGGCAGCTTTGGCTGCCATCGCTATAAATAGAAAAGTAAGTACCCTCGTCATTGAGACACGATCTCCTCTTCCTTAGTGACGTAGAATCCCCAAGGATTTTCTAGACTAGATTTTCCGTGCTCAAAGTAGAGCTTCACGTTTAGTAAACTCGCAGCCTTTAAGCCCTGGATCTCATTGATGCGATCTGCAACCACATGAGCAAAACCGTGCTCCATATCTACTTTGACGTCGACGGGATAAACACGCTGGGACACGGCCTTACCTTTTGAGAACTGGAGAAGTTCAGTCACAGTTTTATCAAATGCAGAGCGTGAGCCATCCGAGATAAACTTCCTTGTTATATATAGGTGATCGGCCTGATTCTTTGGGTTCCAGCTGTAGCGGGAGTCTAAATAATCTTTTACCCCTTCTTGGACTTGGTCTTCTGACCAAACCTCTTTTGACAAAACCTTAACGCGTTCGCCATTTTTATCGAGAGGAAGAATAATGGGCCGTCTAAAAGAGGAGGTTATTGCCATCGTAATCGCGAGGAAGCAAACTATATATGCTCCTAATGCTAAAACCTTTAGAGAGTGATTATCATGTAGAAGTTTAGCCATCTTTTTAGGAACTCTCGCGGGGAAGAACTTTTTTTCTCCATCATTCATTACAAAACCTTTCTTTTAAGAATTCTTACGATTATTTATTTTTCGCGACATATAAGACATCGTGCCACCAAAGACCTCTTTACTTGTGGTAACGACTGTCGCAAGCTTTACCGGCGCGGCTGCCATCGCGGCCACTGTGGCAACCCCAATCGGAGTTGCCATTGCTTGTACTCCAGGCCCGACAAGTGATTTCACGATTGCGGGCGTGGCAATCATTGCAACTGCAATGATAAAATTCATTATGGTAAGGGTGACGTAGCTCCCTTCGGTGGCATAGATATTTCCGAAGGCAAGGCTACCGAGCATTGCAGACAAAATGGCCCAAACAATTTTCCATGACGCGACTTCGATCATTCCACGAAATAAATTCTTTGTGATGGAACTTGTTCCGGGGAATAAATTGCAAAGTAATATAAGTGGCGCTGATACTGTGAGAAAGAGCCAGAAGAAATGATACATTGCAATTGACAGATAACGAGCAAAGTATAATAGGAGATAACTTCCAAATGATAAGACGGCGATGAAGAGGTCATCGAACTGTAAAAGGAGAGGGTTAGAGCTTAATGTATAGCCCCTAGCCTTTTCTCCCGCCATTCGGATGAAGGTGGTGAGGGACCCCTGTTTATCAATAATATCTGCAATCGAATCCGCTATACTCACTATCGCTTGGGCTATTTCTGGGAAAGCGACAAGTAAGACTGTTGAAACAATGGCCCTTTTTATAACGTCGATAAAATTAGGGCCACCACTCGGATTTCTAACCCACTCAACAACGAGCGAAAGGCAGAAAAAAACAGGTAGCAGTAGAAAATAGAGTTTTTGAAATTCCAAATGAAGATCCGTGACGAGGCTCCCTAACATTTCAAAATGTGGCATCAATTACCTCCTGAGGGGATGGAAAGCTTGGGATCTGCTGGCAGATCAGAAATTGCCTTTGAAATTCCCTCGTATTCATTCTTAAATTGCTCGCTACCTAGCTTTTCTTTTCTATTTTGAAGTGCAAAATTTTCTGCCATAAGCTTCAACATTGCAGAATTTGTTCTTAGGAGCTCGGTGGTTACACCAATTAAAACAGCAAGGGACTGATTTTGAAGTTTTGCAGCACCTTGAGGGTTTACAACTTGGGAGTGTGCAATAATTTGATCTCGTTCCATATCCACTTGGTCGGCGTATTTAAAAAGTCTTGAATGGATGGCTAAACTTTCGGCAACGGTTTGGTCGTGGTTAGACTGCATTATAAAGTCAGCGGTCTTTGGAACCTTCCCATAAAGTTGGGATAGGACATCGACTAACTGGTTTACGTCGTCGAGATTTCCCAACACCCCTGGGGTCAATCGTGGATTTATGATTTGAATGATTGAAAGTCCTTCTTTAAGCCCGCGATTGACATCCTTTAGTAGATCAAGGGTATCCTCTCCTGCGCTCAAAATTTGCCGAAGCTGGGCAAGCTGTTGAACGGCATTGGAGAGGATTTGCACCAAAACAGCAACGTCACCACCCCAGATATCACCGCGAGCACTCATGGGAGAAAATAATAAGACGAAAACTGCGACCACCATTACGATAACGCGCCTAAATATCTTCATGCCGCCACTTCCGATCTCTGGGCTCCAACTCCGAATGGATACCGAGTTGCGGCATTTCTGAGTGCGTTGGCTAGTTCCAGACTTCCTCCCTCCATTAAATTTTTGATATACTCGTTATCTCGGGCGTCACTGGTTGATAGCCAGTACTCTAGAGGCTGGGGATAAACTCGGATGACTTGTCTATGATCTCCCTCAATCATAAAACCTTCACTGAAATACCCCTTTTTTTGGCCCAGGGATTCTATGAGGTTTATTTCTTGAGGATTAAGCTTTAAGACATCTCTTAAGACCGCGGAATCACCCCTTTGAAGCATGACAAATTTTGTTGCCGTGTTATTTAAAATGGCTGCTCCAATCGAGCTTGCGACAATCTCGTCAACGCCTTGGGTAATAAAGGTTATGCCTGAACCCGTCTTTCTTAAGGTCCTCACGCAATACTCCATAAAATTTGCAGACGCTTCAGATTTTAAGAATTGCCAGGCTTCATCTAAGAGAATTCTTTTGGTGGTGGTTTTATCTTGATCGACCTGGGTCAAAATAAATTCGGTTAGAATTAAAATGATGACGGCCTGAAGATCTGGAAAGGCCGACAAGCCTTTAAGATCAAATGTCGTAATGAGGCTATCTGTTTTGAGGGAGCCTTGCTTATCTAAGAGTTTTCCGTATGGCCTCTCTCCTGTCCAAGAAAAGAGCATCTTTGAAAAATTTTGAAGCTGCGACTCTCCTGATTCAAGGCACGTCTTACTTAAATCACTGAGGCAAGGAACTTTTCCCTTTTTCCTCTGATCGTCGTAAGTCTTTAGAATCGCTTTTTCAAGTAAAACCCGATCTAGCTTTGGAAGTTTTACTGAATCATTTTCACTCACCATTGTTTCAATAATGGCGAGTAATGATTTAATTTTTTGGTCACTGGGTTCGATAGCTGAGTCAGGGATATGAAATGGGTTTATGGCGTACTCATCTGAGAGATTAATTTCAATATATTGACCCCCGAGAGCTTCTGTTAATTTTTTATAGCTCCCGCCAATGTCTATAATAAAGGCACGGGTACCCTTGGCAATTTCCTGTAACAGCACAAAATTATTTAAAAACGATTTGCCAGCCCCGGCCGAACCCGTGACGAGGCAGTTATAATTTGGAAGATTTTGGTCAAACGGGTTATAGCTAACTAAACCATTAAGCCGATTGCGAAATAAAACAGACGGAATGGCATCTCCAAGCCTTGGGCCATACAGTGGTAAGAGGTCGGCAAGATTATTTGTCTTTATCCTCTTTCCCCGAACTTGTGCTTTCGGAGCTCCTGGCAGATTATTCTTAAAGATCTTCCATCCAGCTAGGGACTCAACCAGGCCCTCGGCCCCGTTAAGGGACCGAAGCCTTGACAAGAGTTCACGAGTAGAGACGTCGAGCTGTCTTAACCCTTCCTTACTAGGATCGGATTTCAGTATGAAAGTGAGTTCAAAAGTGAAAACCTTTTGCCCAGTGTTGATGAGCTCCCGCATTAATTCTTCGGTAGATGATAGCTTCGATTCGCTCTCAAGATCACTTACGCGATTTGCCGGACCCGATGCCATTGAGTGGGCCATCCGACGCTTGGCTTTTAGTTTTTCCATTTCTTTGGTTTGAGGCGGAACGACTACCGACAGAATTAAATCATAATGGAATGGAAGGCGTAGTAACCCAGCGATCATTCCAGCAAAAGTAATTTCCGGCAAAGTCTTAAGGGTAATGACTCTATGAGCCTTTCCATCTAAAATAAAATTCTCATAATTTAAGACTAAATCGCCAAAAGCAATTTGGGATCTCGGCGAGTCCAGAGCAAGCCAGGGGTTTCCTTTCAGGGGTTTCCTTTCAGGGCTTCGCTTTCAACTTGGATGCCAGTTGGTGAGAAAATATCAGGATGAGGAACGGAAGTGCTTCTCGTCGGATTGAGAAACCTATATGTAATTTCGATAAGGTCACTGAGCTCTAAGTTTTTCGTCTCAAGTCCCAGTATGTCAAAAGAGGATTTTAGGGAATTGAGCTGTTGATTCAATTCCTCAAGGGTAGATTTGTATTTCTCATCACTTTGTTTCAAAAACTCCTCCTCCTTTTTAAAAAAAGAAAGGGGACTATTTTCCGTCTGCTTTAAATTGATAAAGGCATAAAGCGTCGGGCGATAAAGAATGCGAGTTTTAATTTCCTCACGTATCTGGGACACTCTTTTTGCCGACAGTTCTTTTACAGTTTCGGGCGCATCTTCGGTGAGTTGCTTTTCATGTTTATTCAGCAACTCACTAAAATCTGAGTCAATACTCAAGACAAGCTGGACCTTACTCCCGTCATTCAGAGAATTCAGAAGTGATCGGATCTGGGCCGTCATGTGATTTGTTGATAGGGTGTCAAAACACTCAACATCCACTAGATCAATCTTAAGCCCTGCTGTTAGTGACCCATCGGTTAAGATAACATGGGGTTGGGGATCTCCAACAAACTCCCAATATGGAAGCTCTTCAGAAATTGCCATTTCTTTAAACTTGCCCATTTTCTTCCTCTCTAAAAAATTTCTTGTACTTGCAATCGGGGAGTCCAGCGAATCTTTGTTCTCTGGTACTCAAATACTCGCCTAGATGTTGAAGGTAACCATCAGGTTTTCCCTTCTTTGAAAAGTGAAGAACCAAAGCTAAAACCGTGTTTGCTCCCCACACTAGGGGGACACGGAAATGTGTCCCCCCAAAAATTAAATTTGTGACTGACAAGCTGAAAAAGACGATCAGGACGTCAGCGAGCTCAAAACCGAAAAGTTTGTTCTTTAAGTCCAACGCCCTTGGGACTCGACTGGCTAAAAGTTCTTGTTCTTCCAAAGTATTACCCCTTCCTTAATGCACAGTTTGCGAAATAAAATCGACAATAGCTTGAGCTCCAAAACCAATCGCAGCACCGATCACCGCAAAAAATGCATGTTGCTTGGCGTTTGGATTGCCAGTGAAGAAAGAAATTGCTGCAATGCAGATTCCGATTACTGAAAGCACTGGAAGAATAACACCAGTAAGTTTAGTTTTAATTCCATAGAGCGAAGATTCCAAAGACGCATGGGTAAACTCAGGAAGAAACGTCAACACACTCAATGCTATTATGGATAAAAGAAGAATTTGTCTTTTCGTCATAAAGATCCTTTCAAAACTATATTGATCTTGGAGAATAAAGTCCCAATTCCCCAACCCCTCACGCGACCACCTTAAGCCCAACCGGTGGTGCCAGTTGTTTGACCTGTCTTTCAAATTTCCGAGGGAAGATGCTCATGTAAACGGGCTCTGAACAAAGATCAATTTTGATCTCCATAAGCCCAAGGGAAGGAATGACTTTCGCATCACCCACTTCGCACCAGTAAACTCTAGCTGCTCGTTCATTAATTTTAATTTCGTCCCGGGTTAAAACTTGATAAGTGCCCTGTTGAGTGTCAATCGATCTCACAAAATATCTTTCACTCATGCGTGAAAATATTTTGAGTTGATACTCATGTTTCCCTTCTCTCAAGAAACCAAGTCCGGCAAGTCTGATTTTTTCAAACGTCCCATCGCCGTTTACTACACCTTTGAAAATTTCAAACTGAAGCCTATGACGACTATTTGACAGGGATCTCCTATTATTAAATTCGTTCATTTGGTTTCTCCTCGTCTAAAGCGGATATGGTTTTTCCAATTCGTGCGCATGTGCTCGCCTCGATATTCAAGACGGAGCCAATCTTCGTATGTAAGATCTTGCTTTTTTAGAGCGAAGACCTTCCAGATAGATCGGCAAATCTTTCTAGTGAGTTTCAAAATCATGCTACTTCCTCCAAAGCTGCCTCACAGTCGCGGACCTCGTAGGGATCCACGTAGAGTCCATCGGAGACGTCAAGGCGACGGACATAGACCTCCCTGTAATCACATGGCGTGCAGTAGCCTTGGTCTGGAAACTTGGCGAAGCTGAATTGTTCGCAGATCGGACATTTGATGAAACATGGTTCGGGCTTTTTCATATCGCCAACTCCATTTCACCTTCTGTAGCGTCCTCGGTCTTCGCGAGTCGACGCCCAGGCGTCTTGTCCCATTTCGTAAGGGGCCGATTTTTGATCGCCTCCAGAGCCCATTGAGGGACGGCGCAATCATCGGCTCCAGGGGCTAAATCTGGGCTGAAGTCACATAACACACAAAAGGAGTGGGTCTTAAGAATATCCAGACCCCTTTCTCCACATCTAGGGCAGGACGAGAACATTGGTATTTGATCTTCCATCTTTTTAACCTTCTTTCTGAGGACCGAAAAAACCCTGGGTCCTCACACTTACAAACTGCAAGATTTTCTAAAAAACATGCCAGCGATGGAAGTGCGTGAGAGTTAAAGTGAAAAAAGAAAAAAGGCCAAATTTTTGGAAAAATATGAAAATGGAAATTTTCCGGATTTTCGTGATTAAAAAATAAATAGAAAGTAAAATTCAACACTTAAGATTTTTACGGATTTCCGGGGCATACGGAAATCCGTTTATGAGAAATCGTGAGTTTTTCTTTAGAGACACGGGACTCCGGAATGGATTTAGAAATCAATCGGTGTGACCGTGTTAAAATAATTACCTTTGACTTTGCGATATTGACTTGCGACACTTCTCTCACCCGCTATGAAAGTACTTGTCATTGGTGCCACAGGGCTTACTGGAAATCATCTCCTGAAACATCTTCTAAGAGATGGCCATGATGTTACGGCCTTTGTACGAGACCCCGCCAAACTCGAAATTAAACACTTACACCTCGATATTGCCCAAGGCGAAGCGCGTGATGTCGCATCGCTTGAACGAGCCACCAAAGGGCAATATGCGGTCATGTCAGCGTTTGGACCGCGTTCACTAAAGAAGGATGATCTTCAAGAGGTCTTTATGCGTAATCTCGTGTCTGCAATGACTAAGAATGGTGTTAAGTGCTTGGTCAATTTATCGGCTATGGGGGCAGGAGACAGCCGCCAAGGTTCACCTTTCATCATGCGAAAAGTCATCCTCCCCCTTTTTCTCGGCAGGGTATTCGAAGATAAGGAGAAGGGAGAAGTCCACCTTTTTGGAAGTAATTTAGATTATATAAATGTTCGTCCTGGCCGACTGACAAATGGGCCAGCACGGGGTGGCACTAAGGCGAGCTTACACTATGATGGCCTTAAACCATTTATGTCCCGCGAGGATCTTGCAATTTTCATGATTACCCAACTCATTAGCACAGAATGGGTTCGCAAATCTCCTTTAATAGGATATTAAAGAAAAATTTCTAGGTCTCAGGAGCGGGCGCATTATGACCCTTTGGAAATTTTATTTTGAGTTTGCGAATTAAATCATAAAAAGTTGAAGGAGGGATATGAATGAACTCCGCGGCCTCCGCTGCATTGCCGTTACAAACCCTCAGCGCCTCATGGAAGTATGATATTGTATCGTCTTCTTGTTTCTTTTTCCAAAGGCCATAGTTGAATAGGGGCTGTGAGGGTGCTGAAGTCTTAAAAATTTTTGGATCAAGGTGCTTTGGTCGAATGACCTCATCATTTACATCAACCAAAAGTCTTTTAACACAATTTTTCAAAACTCGGACGTTACCAATCCAATCGTGACGTTCAAAACACCTGATCGTTTCTTCTAAAAAGAATTTTCTCTTTTCTGTTTCCCTGAAATGGTCGTCACAAAAACTACGAACGAGAGGGCCAATGTCCTCTGGGCGCTCCCTTAGCGGTGGAATATTAATTCTTAAAACGTTAACGCGATTGTAAAGATCCTCCTGGAACCGCCCATCTGCCACTCTCTGTTCAATGTCTGTCTGGGTGGCTGCAATAATTCTGAAATTGATAGGGTACTCATCTCGCCCACCAACCCTTTTTATAGTTTTCTCTTCAAAGGTGCGAAGGAGCTTAGCTTGGGCATCACGATCAAGCTGATGGAGCTCATCAAAAAACATTGTACCGCCGTTAGCAGCCTCGATGATACCGATTCGACCCATGGCTCCAGTGAATCCCCCCTTTTCAGAGCCGAAGAGCTCATTTTCTAAGAGATTTGAAGACCTAAACGACGCACAATTAATTTTTTTATACTTTTCTTCTAGTCCTGTGTGTAAGGCCCTCGCAACACGCTCCTTACCCACTCCTGTCTCACCCAAAATGAGAACAGAATAATTGTTCTCCCTATAATTATAAATAATTCGAACAATATCGGCTAATTGCCGCGATCTTCCCACCATGCCAACAGAGGCTATGTATTCTTCACGAGCCGTTGAGGACATTTCATTTCCTAATAATTTTCGTGTTTGGTGATACTGGTCACAATAGTTTGCCAACAACTTTTGAAATTTAGGGAGAGCCATGTCCTTTTCAATGAACTTCGACACTCCAGCATCCCAAGCCTCATCTAACGCCTCGCGGGATTTGTCACAAGAGTACATCAAAAGAACTGACTCCGAATTGATTTTCTTAATCTCACGGGCAACTTCGAAGCCCTTAATACCCGGCATCCGAACATCTATAAGAATAACTGAGTAATCAGGCGAAGCGCCTTTAAGGATACCCTGTTGGCCACCTTCGGCTTTTTCAGCGATGTACCCCCACTCTTCGAGAAGAGAACAGGTAGATTTTAGATTTTCCTTATCATCATCTACCATTAAGATCTTATTAGTCATACTGCTACTCCTATTTCCCCGGCTGGTACAAAAGAAATTTGAAAGGTAGTGCCCCGGTTCAAAGCACTTTGAAACTGAACATCGGCCCCAAAGAAAGTGCAAAGATTCTTTACAATTCCTAAGCCTAGTCCAGTCCCGCGCGTTCCTTTCGTCGTAAAAAGGAAATCAAATATCTGATTTTTATGTTCGTCGGCAATCCCATGACCATTATCAATAACTATCAACGTCGGGCGTCCATTGCGATTTCTAATATTTACCTCGACAGCGCCTCCATCAGGAACCGCGTCGATGGCATTACGCAATAGGTTTTCAAATATTCTTTGGAAGGCAACTGGGGCAATTTGAGTTGTCCCCACGTTTTCTTCGGCATCAAATTTAAATTGGATTTTTCTTTCTATAACATCAGAATTTTGTGCCATGTCACTTAGTAGAATTTTTCCCTGTTCAACGATGGAACAATACTTCTCTTCTGAAGCCAGCCCATCTTGGAGGCCCTTTACCTGTTCTGAAACATCTTTCACTCTCTTCAAGGTTCTCTCTACGTCCTCAACCTTATTTAAGTCCATGGTTCCTGTACGAAGAGTCGATGCAACAAGAACGGCAAAATATTTTTCAACCTGACTGATTGGATTTCGGAGGTCATGACCAACCTCTTGTAAAACTGCAAGATGTAGTTTGGATTTTACGTCATCCACTGCGACCCCTTGAAGCCTTACGATTTCATTTTGAAGACCATTAATCGCGGTTTGCATATCTTCAAACTCTTTGAAGGGAGCTGTCATCTCCTTATTCTCTGATGGCGAATTCTCAGGTTTGCGAACCTGTTTGGCCCATTGAGATAACTTATCAGTAACAGTAGCGCTTGAGTTATCAAGGGCCGCTGAGAGCCCCAAAGCTTGAATAATGAAAATCACCGGCACAAGGAATACAAAGATCAAAAACCATGTATGGTCAAAGACTGGATTCACCTTGTAATCTGCATAACCAAAGAGAGAACCGCCACTGTCATTACTAAAGTAAATAGGTTCAAGGTGTTCAATTTGGCTGAAGTGATTTATCCAGCAAGCCAACTTTGACGGTGGGCAAGCGGGTTTTTCGTTGGGATTCCCGTTATTATAGATAGCCTTCAACTCAGTATCTCTAATAACGATAGATTCAGTAAGTTTTAAATGGACAGTATCAATCATCTGGGCCTGGACCGCGCGTATGTCTCCAACGGGAGAGGTGATTCTCGGACGAAATGCGAATGTAGTAGTTTCAGCGAGGGAAAGAAGATGCTTTTCCGAAGCTGTCTTAATTATCCAAAAGAAAGCAGGTAGCGCAAAGACAAGAACAAGGCACAGGCCGATGAGAGACCACTTAATCGCCTGTTTTCTAAAAAAGGCCCGTAGACTGTTCTTTGGGATCCGTTTCAATTTGTAACCCCCTTGAAGCGAATCTTTGAAAGAGTCACCGATTCATCAGTTATTGGAACCTGGCTTAAATCAATGTCACCGCGGGCTATCCCGACGGTAGATAGGTGGAAAAGAGGAACAATATGTCCCTTATAGGTGGCATCAGTTAATATGGCTCTCATATTAGCCACCCTGGTCTCATCGCTCTTTTGCCGTCGGGCCGTGTTAAGGCGGTCGATGAAGTTCTCCCCCACCTCCGGTACGATTTTAAAATCATTCTCAAAATAAAAGGACATAAGGCCTTCGGGATCCGGGTCGGCTAGACCGACGGTTCCGACGTAGAAATCATACTGGCCGTTTTTGTATTGATCCATGACCTCGTTCATCTGAACTTGAATAATTTTTGGCTTATGACCAGTGATACGCGTTATCTCACTCTCGATATTCTTCTGCAAAATAGGGCTGACTCGTTCAGGGCTCAGCATAATTTCAAGCGGCCTATTTTTGAACGTGGCGGGTAGATCCGTCATTGAAACTTTTGCTTTGTCAAAAGTCGGATCATGGAGTGGGTAACCTCTTGGAAAGAGTTGTGCCGTCAAATCGTATCCTGAGAGACCCAAGACCAAATTTTCTCTTTTTATTTTGGAGTACAAAAATCGGAATAGGGCCTTACCATCTTCATTGAAGGTACGCTTTCCCATTTGAAAAATAAAAACTCGATCTGTCGGTCGTTTCCAGAAATCAAAATTTTCACTCTTATATTTTTGAAATGTCGAATCAGGTATAATCGAAGAAAGCTGAACAAGGTTTGGCCATTTGTCCTGGAGCAAAATATCTTGGGGGCTCATTCCTTTAGGGGTCTGCCTAATTATAACTGTTGACGCTATCTTTTCTGAGTGATGAATATAATTTGGATTGGCTTGGAGCTCCAATTCATTTTCAGAGAGCTTTGTTGCATAAAAGGGACCGGTCGTCTTGGTTACATCGACCTTCCCATGGTTGATTTTAAGAATGGCAAAGTTGGATTCCGTGAGCTTTCCAAGAAGGCTATCGGGATTGCCAGGTGCTCTAAGTTTAAATTCAACGACGTGATAAGATGGGGTCACAATATGGGCAACTATATTGTGGAGGCTCCGCCAATCCTCGGGGTGTGCGGCCATCCCACGCTCAAGGCAAAGCTTCACCTCTTCGCTTGTGACTTCTTCTCCGTCGGACCACTTTAGTCCATCTCGTAGAGTAAAACGCAGAGTGTTTTCACCAACGGGCTCCCATTTTGAAGCAGCACCGGCGACGATCTGTTTTGAGGGTCCCCATTCAACAAGAGTTGTTCCAAGAGCATATGATAAATCCATCTCGGCTAGGGTTATGGTTTTTGCCGGATCGACCGGCCAGGTATAAGACATATAAGTTCTTACTTCATGCATGATATCACCGTTACTACCGACAGAGTCGGAGCCCCTTAAAAAGGCCATGGTACATATTAAAAACACCCAAAGTTTTTTCATAAAAAGTTAACCCGCCGGAGCTCAAAGAACCACGGCGGGTCCCAATTTCAGATTCCGGTATTACCCTGACCGCCAGCCGTAGGATTATTATTTTGCTTTACGGTATTGACCGAGGCAAGAAGTTGCGTTGCGCTGGTGAAAATACCTGCAACAAAAAGGGTAGATAGAACGAGTTTTTTAAAAACTGACATAATTCCTCCATCAGTTTAAGAAATAAAATGGGGCGCTAAATTGAGGCCACTAGCTACCCCGCCAATATTCAGACGATTAAAATTAATTTTGCCGCTCCTAAGAGCTTCTTTCGTCGATCCGAAATAAAGATCTTGAACAGCATTCGATTTTACGAAACCCACGCTAAGTGGCGCTTCGACAACTTCATAGAACGTAAATTGCTCCGGTGGAGGTTCTTTTCGTTTAGCTTCAATCCATTCCTTTTTTATTTTACCCCATGGTTGAATATCCCCGAAGATCCAATCGGGCAAGACGCTGTGATAGGCATAAAGCATTCCGTGGTCTTCAGGATTTATTTTCGAAACTTTATCTAAAAGTAAATCGTGTGAGGATTCATAAAAGTTTTTGTGATCAATATTGGTCGCAAGTCTACAGGTCTCAGTCATTGCTTTTCGTAGGGTCATGGTCAATGTGTTGGCACAGGCGTGGGATAATACTCCGCGACCCTGATCAGTCATGAGAATTGAAGTTACCGTTGGGGACCAACCGTCCAATGTCACAAGAACTCGCAGTCGCTTTAAGATTGGGTGAAGCGATAACTCATTTTTAACCCATTGCTTTAACCAGTAGGGAAACGATTTTGGGTCTATCTCAATCATTGGCTTTTTTAGGAGCCAATGAACCATAATAGCATCTCTTTCACTAAGTTCTTCGAGAGCTGCTTTTCTCGCTTTATCTTTAGAAATATGTGCAGCCCAGCCACTAGTAGTTTCAGTTCCCACGCCCTTATTCTTCATCAATCTAAAGATCACGCGCTCGACCGCCTCAGCGAGGCTCTTTTCGTAGGCAAGAAGTTTTGAGTCATCCTCTCCACAGCCCGATTCAATGACATCTCCAGACTGAACTTCTGTACGGAACAAATATTTTGAAAGGCGTAGTCCTGGCCTCCTTGGCAACCGGTCGCTTCCTTTCACCTTCAATGTCGCCTTCGTCCCATCACTCAGGGTGATCTCGGACCCATTAATAAACCGAAGAAACTTTGAGGCATGAACTAGAGCGAAAAAATCTTTAACCAACGAAGTCATACAAATGTCCTTTCGAGACGATGGAAACCCTATGAGCAAGGAGGGGGCCAACTGGATTATGTTTAGGCAGTTTGATTGTAAGTAGGTGAGTATTTTAGGTAATTCAGTTCTACGACTAATGCCTTGAAGTTTTGAGGCCAAGGATTGCACGATTCAAATCACGGATTTCCGGAAAAGAAAAAGAAGATATTCCCTTGTAGGTGCCGAACCTGATGAAAAGAGACACAATTTGAAAATTGAAAGTATTACCCCACCATTACGGGTTTCCGGAAATCAAAAAGGGAGAAGTATCTTGATATTAGAGGCAAGCGTTGGATTTCAAAAACCAATTCTGGATTAATGCAAATCTTCGGATCTTTGGAATTTAGCGGATTGGAAACAATTTTTGTTTGTATTTCGGAATGATTTTCATCATGACCGCACGGTTCAGGACCGAATGTCACCGGACGTGAAAACGGGTATAAAGGGCCCTCCTCTCCCCGTGGCAAAGATTACAGTGGTTGGGGAGTCTTTAGTGGTTTGAGGAAATATTTTGGGCGAAGGCTTAAGCGCAGGTTCTGCAAAGCTGCTTAGGATCACTAAAGCGTCTGAACTGCTTAAGAACGACCCCAATCCACAATGCAATTTGGTTGAGTATTCGACCGCGGGAGATCCGGGAACCAGCGGGGGCCCTCTTTTCGATGAATCGGCCCAACTAACTGGAGTAAATGGGGAATCAGATTATTTCAGGGAGGTAATGGTAGTTGGATACGCAATTAGTGCACGGCCCCTTCGGGATCATTGGATTCACGTAGGAAGTCGCTTGGGCACTCACCACCTTAGCAGCCCGCTAAAAAGCGAGAATTCTAGTACAAATTGATAGATCCTTTAATTTCGGAAATAGGATTTTTGTGCCTGTGTTGGGACCCACTCCATTTACGTCGTCAGGTAATACACTTTTGTTAGCTAAAATTTTCAGATATCCCGATATTGGAGCGCCAAAGTAAATAAATTCGTCAAAACTTTTATCAAGGACGCTAAGAAGTGAAGCATATGGAGTACCAACTCCAACGGGGTTAAAATAATAGTATGATTTGCTATGGGTAAAGAGGACTATGGCGTCATCGGAATAGGTAAATCTTTCGATATTGACCATGAAGACTTTTCGATTAACTTCATCCATAGGATCTAAGGCATTCGAGGGGTCTAAAACCGAAACAGGAATACCCTTGGCTCTCAGGAATCGGGCCGTGTCTGCCATGGTATTCTTCCCAGTTAAACTCCCCATGATAAAAATAAATTTGCCGTCGTGAGCGTATTGTTTCGCCTTAGCGTAGGCATTGTCTGATCCAAGGATCGAATGATTCCACGCTGATGGCGTTTTGCGACTAATAGTATCAAATCCGAGCCGAAGTCTGTTGTAGGTAAATGTAGCTCGAGGCCCAAATTCGTTTCCAAAAATAACTGAAGCTTGCTGGTTTAAATCTTTTTCTGAGAATAACCATTTTTGAAACGAAGCCTTTGACGCCTTACCTCGTACCATCAGCCGCATCATTCTAGAATCGAAGTTTTTCCCAAAAATCATTGCTAAAAATTCATAGCGATTGCTACTTTCAAGTAAACATCGCAAGATAAATTTATTAAATACCACTGAACCCTTTTGGTAATCGATCCCAATAACAACGTCGAAGTTACCGTATTGAACGGAATTAAAAATTCTAAACGTCCCAACGCCTATATAAGCCCCGCGCCTCTTGCCAAGAATACGAGCGTAAGCATCAAAATAATTTTCATTAGGAATAATGTACGAATCCATCTGATACAGGTCTTCTTTGTAACTCCGTTCTTGCCGTATATTTGTATATGCAAATGACTGTACAGCAACGCTAAGGAACGAAGATAAAGTGACGACGACCAGATATCTCAGGAACATGTCGTAGGCAGGAGCCAAAACTGTGCCAAATACCCATTAGCGAAGGCCCAGATAAACTTATGACTTTAGACTAAAGGAGACTTCGAGGGTACAACCCTGGGTTAAACAAATAATACCTCCTTCTCTGCCTCTTTTTTCTGCCGCTTATTTGTCCAATAAAATTTGAATTTAACCACCCAAACCTTAGACTGTTTTTGTAAAAGATATAGCGCCATTAAGATCAACGCGCTGTTTTACCACGCGGGATATGGTACCTATATTGCTGTTGTTAGCTTGGTCTTAAAGGAAACACATATCAGTTTTCGGGGTAGTGGGTATCCTGCAAAAAATGGAACGCTATCGAGTCGCTGACGGTTCTAAATCGAGGTAAGTTTATGAGAGTTTTTATAGCTGCCTTTTTTCTCTTTTTTTCAGTTCTAAGTGCTGAAAGCATACATGTATACGGCTATACAGAGTGTGAGGGAAGGGCACCTACTTTTCTTCCCCAAGAATATAATCTAAATCATATTCAAAACGAGGTAATGAAAGGTGTTTCCTTAAACTTAATACGCCCAGCAGCTTATATTTTCCCTCAATGTAAAGTGGGCAGTCTTAACTTCGTTAAGACTGAAATCAAAAAATCCCATTGGAGAGCCCAGTACGCATACAATGATACGTATTCGGAGCGTTGGGGTGGCTATACAACCTCCCTTGTACCCGACCCTAATGGGTATAAGTACACTGACAGGCGGCAGGCAGAGGTGCCAGGCAAAAGATCATTGGTAAAATTGCGTGTACCGAAGGGCGTAGATGTTAAGGATCTCAATGGACTTGCATTATATCTCGACACGGAAGAACCTCTTGAATGGGCCGTGAAGACTGCCTGTGGTGATGTAAAACAGGACTGGCGCTATACAGATATAAACAAGCCGTACAGAAACGCCAAAAGGGACGGTTTCCAACCAGATTCCCCCATTTTAACAAAAGTATTTCTTGAGAATGAAAAACTAACCATGGCTAAAATTGTATCAACCTGTTCCGCCTCTGATCCAAATAGCTATTCTTATTGCGCAGAACAAATTATTGCGAACTCTCCTAAACCTCCGCGTATAGTTTTTAGCTTCGAAAAGCCCTTTTATACCTCGGATCCTTTCGCAGAACAGGAGACATCTCTTGGCAAGATTACCGATGGTATTTGTGACGGGAACGGTTGTCGCGATTCCGATGGACAGGTTATAAGTACCTGTCTAAATTTCATAAATAACACGAGTACGCATTCTGTCTCTAAATTATCAAACTACAAATTTGGGGATCTTGTGTTGAGTAATATTCTTCATGTGTCAGATAAGGCTGTTCTGATCCTAAATTCAAACAAATATAAATTAGTGCCAGGTCAAAGTGCAAGTAATTTAGAGTCTCTAACACACCCAGGAGAGGACGTGACTCTTTCACCAGCCCTGGCGCCCAATGACCATCCAGAAAATCCAATTTCGGTTTCTGGATTGAACCAATCTTTACCAGACCATATGAATCAGCAATTGCTTAGCCATTAACGCCTCTCCGTCGCGTTAGTAGGGGCGTAAAAACTTTTAGACATTAGTTTTTCGTCGAAATTTTTAAACTTAAACTGTGCCCACAAATTACTTAACCAAAGAATTTATATTGCCATGCAGCAACTTTTAAGTTACACAATCAGGTTTAGCGATTTGAGGAGTTTGTAATGATCAAAGCAAGTGTAATTATTACTGTTGGAATTCTAAGTACCTCTATATTGGCAGGTGCCGATACATTGACAGATATAAAAGCCTCCAATCCAAACGCAACT
>Ga0206996_1043_pt1 | contig 31891 bp, 32 predicted proteins | sample Alteio_BWMinCont_2_FD_153467 | JGI IMG/M metagenome (GOLD analysis project Ga0206996, IMG submission 153467) | Enriched cells from forest soil in Barre Woods Harvard Forest LTER site, Petersham, Massachusetts, United States -... | ecosystem: Environmental > Terrestrial > Soil > Temperate forest >...
CAAAGTTTCTGCAGCCAAGAAAGAGGGCATTAAAGAGCTTTTGGAAATGGTTTTGCTCCAGGCAGAAGTCTTAGAGTTAAAAGCAAACCCAAAACGAAACGCAAGTGGAGCAGTTGTTGAGGCACGCGTTGAGCGTGGACGAGGAACTGTGGCCACTCTACTCGTTCAGCAAGGCACGGCAAGAGTTGGAGAAGAGCTTGTCGCGGGGACGGCTTACGGTCGCATTCGGGCCATGATGAACGATAAAGGAAGTCAAATTAAAGAAGCGGGGCCGGGTACACCCATTGAAGTACTTGGGCTTGATTCTGTGCCTAATGCCGGAGACACCTTCGATGTGGTGAATGACGAGGAAGTCGCTCGGGAAATTGTCGAGAAACGAAAAGAAAAAGCCAAAGGGCCTGTGGGTGGTCCTTTGAAAATGTCTCTTGAGGATCTTTTTGCTAAGGTCCAATCAAGCGATGTCAAAGAACTCCCTATTCTGATCAAGGCTGATGTCCAAGGATCAGCAGAGGCTTTAAAAGATCTATTGCTTAAGGATCAATCGGAGAAAGTTAAGATTAAAGTATTAGCCTCAAACGTAGGTGGGATTAATGAGAGCGATGTTCTTCTGGCATCGGCAAGTCACGCTATCATTATTGGCTTTAATGTTCGTCCTGAAACCGGAGTCAATGCCATTGCCCTTCGTGAAGGGGTAGAAATCAAAACCTACTCCATTATCTACGAAATAGTGGATGATATTAAAAAAGCGATGACCGGAATGCTTTCTCCAACCTTTGTGGAGAAGCCTCTGGGTCGAGCAGAAATCAGATCTCTTTTCAGTGTGCCCAAAGTCGGGACCGTAGCTGGCTGTTTTGTCATAGACGGACGAATCACTAGACAGGCTCAAGTGAGATTGCTCAGAGAGAGTCGAGTCGTGTACGAGGGTAAGCTGGCTTCACTGAGACGTTTCAAAGACGATGTTAAAGAGGTTCAAACAGGTTATGAGTGTGGCTTGGGGATCGAGAATTATAATGATCTCAAAGTGGGAGATGTTGTTGAAGCTTTCATTAAAGAGCAGGTTGCTAGTCTCCTGACGTAAGATAGGAAGTATGGATCAAGAATCACGTCCTAAGGGGTCTCTAAGGCCTCTGCGAATGGCAGATACCATTCGCCAAGAGATTGCGAAATTTCTTCTTAATGGTGTCAAAGATGATCGCATTGGTTTTGTGACCATCACCGAGGTCAAAATGACCGCGGACCTCCAGACAGCAAGAGTCTATTACACCTCCTATGGTACCGAGAAGCAAAGAGAAGAGTCCGAGCTTGGGCTTCAACAGTCTAGTTATAAGATTCGCGCTCACTTGGGCAAGACCCTTAGGTTTCGTTATACCCCTCGCTTAGAGTTTTTTTTCGATAGGGGCTTGGAGCATAGTTACAAAATTCAGAAACTTCTTGGTGAGCTCACTCCACCGGATGATCCTTCAGACGACTCGGAGCCAAAATGAATCAAAATGGCGTGTATTTAATCGACAAACCCTCAGGTCTTACCAGTCATGACGTGGTCGACGAGCTTAGGAGGATTCTAAAAAATAGGGCCATCGGTCACGGGGGAACTCTTGATCCTCTAGCTACAGGACTCCTGATTTGCCTGGTAGGAGACGCTACAAAACTCAGTCAATATGTTATGGCTGAAGAAAAGACCTATGTTGTGGGCATTAAGCTTGGAATCAGAACCGATTCAGGAGATATCACCGGACAAGTTTTGGAGGAAAAGGACGTCTCCCAAATCACTGAGGGCCAAATCCAAGAAGTGCTTCCTTCGCTACAGGGTGAGCTCAATTTAAAAGTTCCAAAATACTCAGCCGTTAAAGTTAAAGGAAAAAAACTCTACGAGTACGCCAGAAAAAACGAGGACGTGGAAATTCCGACAAAAAAGATGTCGATCCGCTCTATTAAGGTATTGGGATATGAGAATGGCCAAGTTAATTTGGAAATGGACTGCGAAAAGGGAACTTATGTTCGATCGTGGGTCGAGGAGCTTGGGGACCGTCTGGGATGCGGGGCCACCGTCGAGACTTTAAGGCGAACAAGGTCTGGAAGCTTCGAAATCAATCAGGCGCGCCCTCTCGACGTCTTGGCCACAGAAACTTTCGAGGGTTTGGCTGGTCGCCTCGTCCCTCTAAGCGATGTCTTGGGACATTGGCCTGCTCTTAAAATTACTGGTCGAGATCATAGTCTTATGGTTCACGGCCAAATCCCTAGAGGTGTTTATACTCAGATCATTCATTTTGCCTTTGAGTCTGGGGTGAGAATTTTGAACGAAGACGGGGGCTTGCTGGCTCTTATTGTCCGAGACGAGCAAAAAGGAATAAAAATAGCTCGGGTTTTTTCGTCGTGACAGGCTGTTGTTTTACTGCACTTCACATTGACAGAAGTCGCCATATCTAGTTAAATGCCTCAAAGCAATTTTCTGGATGTCCCGCCTAGCCGCCGGCCAATCTGGATGTTTAAAACTGTGATTTAAGGAGTTTCTATGGCTATTTCAAAAGATCAAAAATCTTCTGTCATTAAAAAACATCGTCGAAGTGAGCTCGATACGGGGAGTCCTGAAGTTCAAATAGCGCTTCTCACGACTCGTATAAATGATCTCACGGCTCATTTTAAAACTCATGTTAAAGATACTCATTCTCGTCGAGGTCTTCTGAAGATGGTCGGACAGCGTCGTCGGCTCTTAGAATATTTAAAAAATAGAGACACGGCGAAGTATAAAACCCTTATCGACGATTTGGGAATCCGAAAGTAGGCCAGATACGGCCATGGGCCGGGTACGGCCAATGCCCAAGTTGCTAGGTTCAATCGAATATGAATAGGGAGGCCATCAATGGCTCAACATCCAAGCTGGAAAGTCGTAGAAGAGAAATTCACCCTCGGTGATAAAGAAATAACCCTTCAGACGGGTAAGCTCGCAAAACAAGCCGATGGCGCGGTCCTCGCCACATGTAATGAAACAAAAGTTTTAGTGACTGTTGTCTCAGCCCATAAAGCCAAGCCAGGGCAGGACTTTTTTCCTCTCACTGTGGAGTACCAAGAAAAATACTATGCCGCAGGTAAGATTCCCGGCGGTTTTTTTAAAAGAGAAGCAAAACCTTCAACGGATGCCACTCTAACGGCTCGTTTGACCGATAGACCTTTAAGGCCCCTATTCCCCTCGGGTTATATGTTCGACACTCAAGTTGTAGCCACCGTTCTAAGTGTCGACAACTCCGTAGAGCCAGGAATCTTGGCTGGAATTGCAGCGTCGGCCGCTCTTCATATTAGTGATATTCCCTTTAATGGACCTATTGCAAGCTGCCAAGTGGCCATGGTTAAAGGGAAGCTCGTTGCCAATCCTTCGGTAGCTGAACTTGAAGAAGCCAAATTGGAAATGATTATTTCCGGAAGCCAAAAAGCCGTTCTTATGGTTGAAGGAGGCGCTAAGTTTATATCTGAAGAAGAAATGCTAGATGCCATAAAGTTTGGCCACGAAGCGGTGCAACCGGCAATACGGGCTCAAGAAAAGTTACGGGCGGCGGTGGGTAGACCCAAGCGTGAGTTTGTACCAGAGCCAGGCGATGCGGATTTCAAAAAACAAGTCGATGCCTTTTTGACTCCAAAAATTAAATCAGCCCTAAATATTCGCGAAAAACTTAAGCGCTATGAAGGATTTGAAGCTGCCCTCAACGAAGCCAATGAAAAATTTGTGGCTCCGATTGCAGACGAAAGTAAAAAAGCAGCAAAAGAAAAAGAACTGGGCGGATTGTTAGAAGAAGTTAAATATAATGCCGCTCGGCAAATGATTTTAAAAGATAAAGCCCGTATTGATGGGCGTTCAACTACTGATATTCGTCCAATCACTTGTGAAGTGGGCCTTCTCCCGCGGTGCCATGGTTCGGGCCTCTTTACTCGTGGCGAAACCCAAGTCCTCGGGGCGGTGACATTAGGAACCAGCGACGATGAACAGCTTATGGATTCCATGTCCGGGAACTACTATAAGCAGTTTATTCTCCACTATAACTTCCCTCCTTTTAGCGTCGGTGAAACCGGTCGGATGGGAGGAGTAGGTCGGCGAGAAATTGGACACGGTGCCTTGGCCGAAAGAGCTCTAAGAGCTATTTTACCTCCCCATGCGGATTTTCCATATATGATTCGCGTGGTTGGTGAGGTTCTGGAATCAAATGGATCTTCGTCGATGGGAACTGTTTGTTCGGGTTGCCTGGGAATGCTGGATGCCGGCGTGCCGGTGGTCGAGCCCGTGGCGGGAATTGCCATGGGTCTCATTAAAGAGGGCGACGATATCGCCATCCTCTCTGACATTTTGGGTGATGAAGATCATCTCGGCGACATGGACTTTAAGGTTGCCGGAGGGAAATCTGGAATCACGGCCTTTCAAATGGATATTAAGATCGAAGGGGTGACTTTTGAGATTATGAAATCGGCTCTCGCACAGGCCTCTGCGGGTCGCGCTCATATTTTAGGTGAAATGAATAAGGTTATGTCAGCTCCCCGCGATCATATTAGTAAGTATGCTCCGAGAATTGAGACTATTCGAGTGAAACCCGAAAAAGTCAGAGAGATCATCGGCCCCGGGGGAAAGATGATCAAATCTATTATTGAAGCTACGGGAGTTAAGATTGACATCGAAGACGATGGTAAAGTGAATATTGCCACCAGTGATCCCGAAGCTGCCAAGAAAGCCATTGCCATGATTAATAATATTTGTGCCGAAGCTGAAATCGGAAAAACCTACCACGGCAAGGTGAAAAAGATTATGGATTTTGGGGCCTTCGTTGAGGTCTTGCCTGGAACCGACGGACTTCTTCACATTTCAGAAATCTCTCACGACCGGATTCGAGCGGTGACCGAGGTCCTCAAAGAAGGGGATGAGATCGACGTCAAGGTTCTTGACGTCGATCGTGCGGGAAAAATCAAACTGTCTCGTAAGGCGCTTTTGGCTCCGCCGAAGCAAGTTTAGGCAACATGTTTAAAAAAACCGTGCTGGACTCAGGAATCACGGTTGTGACCGAGGCCCACCGTTACCAAAGATCCGTATGCGTTGGGGCGTTCATTGGCATTGGTACGCGCGACGAGAGTGAAAAGAGTGTTGGCATCTGCCATTTCGTCGAACATATGGTTTTCAAAGGAACAAAGACGAGATCAGCCAATGAGATTTCAAGATCTATTGAAGCCGTCGGAGGGGACCTCAACGCCTATACCACACGCGAGTACACTTGTTTTCACACAACATCATTGAAAGACGATCTCGAACTCGACATTGAAGTTCTTGGAGATCTCACTTGCAACGCGAGATTTAGCCAAAGGGACTTTGATTTAGAAAAAAAAGTGATTCTTCAAGAAGTTGTTATGACTGAAGATACCCCTGAAGAATTTATTTTTGATCTCTTCTTTGAAAAAGTTTATGAGAATTATTCTCTGGGGCGCCCCATCTTAGGGACTAAGCAGAGTCTTGAAAAAATAAAACGCTCCGATTTACTGAAGTTTTATAAAGAACGGTACAACGGAAGTAATGTCATTGTTGCGGCAGCGGGGGCCTTGGACCACGACGAAGTGGTTGAAATGGTCGAAAAATCGTTTCGGGTCAGAAAGAGAGGGGTAAAACGTCTGGTTAGGAAAAAACCGAAATGGACGCCTTTTCGTGAAGTACTTAGAAAAGAAGGTGAGCAAACTCATATTCTTGTTGGTTTTGATGGAGTGAGTTTTACAAGTCCTAAACGATTTGACGCATTTGTTCTTAATGCTTGGATCGGCGGCGGGATGAGCTCTAAGTTTTACCAAACGATCCGAGAAAAAAGGGGATTGGCTTATACCGTTTATTCCAACCTCACAACTTTCACCGACTGTGGAAATCTTAGCGTCTATGTGGCTACTGAGGGGAAAAGTGTGAGTGCGGTTATGGAGGCCATTCACCATGACATTAAGGAATTAAAAAGAAAAAAACTAAATCCAAAAAGTTTAGAACTTTTCAAACAACAAGTCCGCGGCGGAATTCTCTTGGGTGCAGATGATATGGAGAACCGGATGACGTCTTTGGGAGTCAATGAAATGACTTTTGGCGAATATATGTCGGTAGAATCTGTTGTTGAAAGCATTGATCAAGTCACAGCTCAAGGAGTGAAGGCTCTCGCCCAGGAGCTTCTTGATGCGGATAAAATGGCGGTACTTGTAATGGGAGATATGGAAACCACCAAAGCTAAAAAGGCCATATCGTGACCACGGATACGCCGATCGTAAAATTTACCAAGTTAGAACATTTTTGTGGGTTACTTCCGACCTACCAGTCATCGGGAGCAAGTGGTTGCGATGTCCATGCGTCCTTAAAAGAACCTATGATTTTAGAAGCCGGAAAGCGGGCTTTGGTGCCAACGGGATTGTGCTTAGAGATTCCAAAGGGATATGAGGTTCAGGTTCGACCCCGAAGCGGACTTGCGATTAAAAACGGGATCGCTTTGATCAATTCTCCGGGGACAATTGACTCAGATTACCGAGGCGAATTAAAAATTATTGTTATTAATTTGGGTGAAACCCGTTTTGAAATCAAAAATGGGGATCGTATAGCGCAATTGGTGCTAGCCCCGACCGTTCAATGTCAATTTCTTGAAGCTTCTCATCTTACCGAAACCCAGCGTGGCGCTGGAGGTTTTGGGAGTACCGACCTTATCAAATAAGTCCTATTGGCAAAGGGGAACGAATACTTTTTGTCCCAACTGGGTTGTTGGACTACAAGGTGTAGGACGAGGAGGTGGGGTATTTATAACATTGACCGTGTAAGCCGACCCCAAACAGTTAGGACTTGTGGTAGTACAATTTTGAACCGTCGTGGCTCCTTGGACGAGAGAGATATAGAAGCTCTCCGCCCCAAGTGTTGCAAGGATTATCGGGCAAGTGAAACTTAATGTTGTTCCTGTCGAACTGACCGAGCACCCGGCAACAGGCGCTTGGACTCCACTTACCACTTTGCCAATGGAGAGGGTATAGGAACCTGAAATATTTGTGAGTGCTGTTCCCGTGAAAGTTACCGATTCCCCAAGGAAGGCGCTTGGTGAACTTGAACTTATTGTCAGTTGATAACTCGGTGCTGGAGCTCCGGATTGAGTGGTTAAGGATGTTGCCTGACTGATCACCTCGCCGCCTACGTTTGAGGCCACGACATTGAGAGTGTAATTGCCAACAGTGCCTGGAGCTACTAACGATGCGGCGCAAACGCTGCTTGAGTTAGCAGCGGTGATGACGGACGATCCTATTGTGGATCCGCCCGAGGTTAGTGACCACGTGCAAGAAATTCCACTGAGATCAGCCCCTGTTAGGGTGACGGCCGCAGAATATGCGGATCCAACTTGGATTTGATTTGAAGCTAACGAGATTGGAGAAATGGACAATGCTCCTGGCGTAGTACCCGAGCTCCCTAGGGCTATGCTAAATGGAGAGGCGCCACTCCCCTGACTTGCGCAGTTTTGAAAAAATAAAATATTAGAGAGAAAAAGGATGCAGAAAAATACCTTTATAATTAATCGAGAATAGCTTGTCCGCATTTCCATTACCCCCGTGAATCCATAATATCATTAATCTTTACCTATTTTTACGGATTCCAGGACTGCCAGAATTTAGACAGTCTATAGGGACCTATTCTCAATGATTTAAACGACAATTATTTTATCTATATAGTGGGTAGACAGAAATCGGGGAATATTCTTTATTCGTTTCGGAGTCGGGAATCAGTTCAGGAAGAGGAACGGGAGCGGTAAGGAAGGACGAGAAAGCTTAATGAGACTGGCAACCAGTTTGCGTCGAGTATTCTCATTGACTCTAACCTTTAGAATATCAAGACAAGCCTCCATTTCTCGAAAAGAGCCAAGAGCAATTCTATAAAATCGGGTTTGATCTTTCTTTCCCCAACGTCCTGCACCTTCTGCCAGATTCAAAACCACCGATAGAGAAGCTCGGGTGGAGTTGATCTCTTAATTCTCCATAAGTTTTTATGGTTTCAACTTCCCGGTAAATTTCTAAAGCCCACTGATATGAAAGAAAGTTTTGGGTCATGGTGTTTTTCTCCTTTTCTTTGCCGTTTAAAGAGGCCCTCCAAAAAGGGGCCACGCCAGGTGACGCCCCTTTTTGGAGGGCTCACCTCATGGCAAAGAAAAGGAGATTTAAAACATGATTCTTAAAAACTTTCGCTCTTATCAGATGGCTTTAGACCTTTATCGAAAAATTGAGAAAATCAAAGGTCCCCATTACTTTAAAGATCAAATTCAAAGAGCAGCTCTTTCAACAGTCTTAAACCTCTCAGAGGGGACATCTAAGGCTTCAAGAAAAGAAAAAGCTCGCTTCTATAATATAGCTCTATGTTCACATCGGGAAGTTACAGCTTGTTTAGATATTCTCCAAAACAAAGAGCTTCTTAAAGATGCCGATACCCTCTCGGCTTCAATCTATAAACTCTGGACTTCGCAGCTCTGAACTCTAAACTTTGTGCTTTTAACAAAGTTTACTGCCCATCATTTAGCTCTTTATGAATCTGACTCAGGCTGTCGGGAGTGTAATCTTGAACCTTTATGCGGTTGGTGGTGACATCCAAAACCATGGTGTAAAGCCAATAGAGAAGGGCAAATCCGGCCGCAACCCCAACAATTTGGGAAACACGTTTACGCTCCAATATAAAATTCTCAGAAATGCCTACGATGAGCAGGAGCGCAGTAACAATAATACTGCCGAAAGTAATAAATTTGATCAGGGGGGTAAGGATTGACAAAATTTGTGACGGAATCTTAGCTAAAACTACGATGACAAATACTCTTCTGAATTCGACCTCGGTTCGAAGAATAAAAAGGCAAGCGTAATAAAGTAGCCCAGAGATAATTGCAGAAAGAATGAGTCCAACAATCGGCGCTAAGATGAGCCCTGCTAAGACAGATAAAAAGTGCCGTGCGACGATTCCCGTTAAAAAACCTGTGGTGGCTGAAAAAAGAATTTCTAAAAGAATGACAGTGGGCCAATCCCAAGACGGCACCCTTTTTATACCTTCAACCGGGTTTTTTAAAAACGCGGGAAGAAACTTTAGAATTTCTTTGATCCTACCTCTAATAGAATCCCAATTCCAATTTTGGTTGGGGGCTGCTGGAGAATCGTGTTGTTTAAAACCATTGCTGTTAGTCATTTTACTATTTTGCGGTCTCGAAATCGTATTCTGCAAGAAAAATAGCATGTTCCAAAAAAACTGAATGAGCCGTTTTTTCTGAATCGGGCCAGGGCCCGGCCCCGATAACCTGGGTGTGATCCCCCGGAAATTCTAATAAAATCTCCCCTAGACCTTTGGCTATAAGTTGAGATTCAAGGGGAATTAAACCATCGTTTTCCTCACTTAACCCCCGTCTTCGGAGGTACCTGGTGAGTAATTTGTGCTGAATCCTGACTTGTAGGCTCAAGGGGTACTTGCGCGGGCGACTGATAATACTTCCCACAAATACGTCCTTTGGTTTTTTGTACTTCTTGATAATGGGGGTGACGTACTTTGAAGTCAGAGTAAAATTTGTGCTCGCAAATAATTTTTCACCAAAAATAAGTCCAATTTCGGCAAAGGGCGTGCCGCCAAACGGAGGGCTGACAAAAGTCACACTTGAGAATTTATTCGCCAATTGAGGCCACATTAGAAGCTCAACCATATCGATGGTGCCAAGGGAATGGGAAATGACATGGACCTTTTCACTTCCCTTGAGAACTTTCTGTATTTCGGTGGAAAAAAAATCAAGTCGCTTTTGATGTGGCCCTCGCCAGGGGCCAAAAAATTCATGAACTTCGTACCCGTGATCCCTAAGGTATTCAGGTATTCCGTGCCAATAATTATTCGCGCAAAAAATATTTTTTAAGCCATGCACGAAGCAGATAGGATATCGAGTCAGAAGGCAGTTGGGTCGAAGGCCTGGTGGAGGGATTTGTCTCATAACGGTTAGAAGTGTCCGTTTAATCGTACTCCTAAGTCAATACTAGAAGGATCATCCCCACTGGCCATGGGGAGATGTCCTGCCAATTCCAAACCAGCGCTAATGCTAGAAGAAGGCCAATAATCAATTCCAGTAGCCAAAACGTAAGCGCCGCTGGACATAGAGTTGTCGCCTAAAGCCGATTTGATCCCATAGTTTCGGCTTTCAATCCCTAGGCCGCCATGCATTGTCACCTGTTCGAAAATCGATCCTTCGTAAAGGCAACTTAACTCAAACCCATTGGAAGAGATCTGCGCTCCGCCCAGGCTCGTCTGTGGAAGGGTAAAGAGTGCGCCTTGAAGAATCCATTTAGGACTGAAAAGATCAACGCCGAAATTTATTTGAAGCCCTCGCATTGTTCCTTCGACCCTTTGAGATTGCCCCAAAGGCACATTTTGGTATGAAGTCAAGAAGGCCGCACCGGCGTGAAGGCGCACTTCGTCAAATATTGATGAGTTATCGGTGTCTTTGGGAGGATGATAATTGAGTTCTGGAATCGGAGCATAATGTTCTTCAGACGATTCTTCCGCAGCCAAGGATTTGTCAGAAAACACAGAGAATGTCGCTAAGACTAAGAGTAAAAACCATCGAGAACTCATAATAACCCCCTAGGTTCAGTCTAGCGCAGAGTCATAGAAGATCTAGCGTCAAAAATCTGACTTTTAGAAAAAACTCTAAGCGCGGTACAATAAAAGGTACCGGGTACCTTTTCGAGTCCCTTGTGAGAAGTCCGGTACCAAAAGGAGAGGGTATGGCAAAAGGGATCTATTGTTATTGTGCTTTTTGCCGAAACCCACGTCTGGTTTATCGCAAACAATCTATTTCTTTTGTAAATATACTTCAGGCCCTAGGTGTGGCCCTGGCTCTAAGCTATATTCTTTGGGGACGGCTCAGTCCCAAAGGCATCCCCATTTTTGTTATGACTCTTATTCTCTTGGAGATAGCCATTGTTATTCGTGCTCGTGTGGAGTCCACTTGTCCCCACTGTGGTTTTGATCCCGTGCTCTATGTGCGAAATCGAGAGCTGGCTTGCGAAAAGGTTAAAAGGTACATTGCTCTCCGTCAGAATGATCCCGAGGTATGGCTTGCGCACAGACCTCCACTGCGCTTTCCAAAGAGAAAGAAGAAACATTCAACTAAAGAGATCGTGGTTTAATTTATGGCTCTTTGGATTTTAGGCCTTGTCTTTTTCATTATAACTTTTGGTCCGCGATACTTTGTTCTTATGAATTTTGGATACGGTTTCTATGATTTGGGATTGTACACGCAGTTTTTCTCCGGCCTGTCCGAAGGGTTTTTTAACCCGTACATTCCAACATTAAATAAACTGTTCTTTTTTGCCAGACCCGAACCGCTTTTTTTTATTTTGTGGCCGATAACGTTTCTCACAACAGACTCGTCGATATTTCTTTTTTTGGACGAGATGGCCATTCTCAGCACGGCTGTTATCTGCGCCAATTTTGCTTGGCGAAAAACCCAAAACTCCCTCTTAGCTTCGGTCCTCTTTGGAGTTGTTTTGTTTTCGCCCTTAACAATGAACTCCCTCCACGATCCCGCAGCCCTTGAAATTTGGGCACAACCTTTTCTAGCCCTCCTGTTTGCGGAATATTTTTCAAAACGTAGACTCCTTCAGATGGGGGCATACTTTAGCGCTCTTTGTCTTCTCAATTTAAATTTTTGTTTTCTGGCTGTTTTATTAGGCCCGTTTGTTCTTCTTACGGAACGCCCCCGGTGGAATCTGAACCGAAGGCTGAAAATTACATCGGCAATACTTATTTTGAGTTTGGTCGGTTTAGGTTTTCTCCATTATTTCCAAAACAAAATTTATTTTGAATCTTCTTTATGGATGAGTTACGGCGGAAGACTCCTTGACCTTCTTTCTTGTTTTTGTTTTATCCCGTTGCTTGTGCCTGAAGTCATTTTATTCGGACTTTTTTTGATGTTTGCAGAAATCAATGGACGCCACGTTGCGCCTACTCTTCTTATTCCTCTGGCTGCCATCAGCGTCATCATGTTTTCTGACCGGTACCGTCTGGACCGGTACCGTCTGGACCGGTACCTTCTGGACCATTCCCCCACGGACCAGCGCCTCCAGAGTAGAGATCGCGTCCCTTTTTTTTACGGAGTTCTTTCTTTTCTACTTCTGGCAAGTTGTGTTTACTACAACGTCGTAGGCCCAGATCCTTTTTTCTGTTTCTGGAAGCCTGAGAGGTGGACGATAACGGACGAAAATAGGGCGACCCACGAAATGATCAGCCATATACCTGGGGAGGATACGCTGGCATCGAGTAGTTGTTTTACTCCCGTTCTTGGAGGGAGATTGTCCCTAAGGACAACAGATTCAATAAATTGGCACCAAGATGAGCTGCCAAGGTACGTTTTGACTCGTAATGAGGCCTTTATTGATGCTCGGTATTCTAAAATCGAAGAAAATATGAAGAGCGGGACTCGACTTTTAGTGAGAATTAAGTAATTACTAGTGAGTCATGAGAAAGCTAATTGTCATACCCACTTATAATGAACGAGACAGTATTATCGAACTGATGAAGGTCGTCTTCTTAGTTTCTCCCGACTCCCACGTCTTGGTAGTGGATGACGGAAGTCCCGATGGAACAGCCCAACTTGTTGAAGACTTCATGATTAAAGACAGGAGAGTTTTCATTCTCAAGCGCACTGAAAAAAAAGGTTTGGGAAAAGCCTACGTGGCTGGGTTTAACTGGGGCATAACCAATGGCTACGATTTTTTAAGTGAGATGGACGCCGACTGGAGTCACCCTCCAAAATTTTTGCTCCCCATGTATCAAGCGGCCCAGCAAAATGACTTCGTCATTGGGTCTCGATATGTTAAGGGTGGGGGGTCTGTAAACTGGAATTTAGGGCGAAAGATCATTTCTCGCTGCGGAAGCTTTTACTCGCGCCTTATCTTAGGGATACCCATAAATGACTTTACGGGCGGGTTCAATGGTTGGCATTCCAAAGTTCTTAAGGCCGTGGACCTCGATACCATTTCGTCAGACGGGTATAGCTTCCAAATTGAGTTGAAGTATCGGGCCGCAAAGCTTGGTTTCAAATTCATTGAATTCCCCCTTCTTTTTGAAGAGCGCAGAGTTGGCCAGAGTAAAATGTCTTCGGCCATTGTTCGCGAGGCCATTTGGCGAGTTTGGGGTCTTCGATTCGACAAGTCTAAAAGATTTGAAATTTCAGATATCCCATTTGGGAAATAATTTTTTTGTATTTGTTCTTAACTGCTGACTCAGTTCCTCCAACCCTATTTGCTTTATTTCAGCGATTTTATGGGCTGTGTGTCCGACAAAGGCCGGTTTGTTTTTCTTCCCTCGCATGGGAATCGGGGCCAAGAACGGAGCGTCTGTTTCCACAAGGAGCCTGTCTAAGGGTATGGTTTTTACGATTTCCCGTAAATTTTCGGCATTCTTGAAAGTGATGACCCCGCTTAAGCTAATGTAAAACCCAACATCTAATGCAGCTTGGGCGAGCTTTGCCGTCCCGGAAAAACAGTGCATCATACCGTTGAGTTTACCCTTCCACTGCTTAAGCTCAGCTATGGTATCGTCTTCAGCGTCTCGAGAGTGAATTTCTACAGGTAAATTCAGGCTGTGGGCCAGGCTCATCTGTTTATGAAAAACGTCTTTTTGGATTTGGGGATCTGAATGATTATAAAAGAAATCTAGGCCAATCTCGCCGATTCCAATTAAAAATGGAGCCGTCGCTTTCGATTTAATTATAGTTTCAACTTCCGGAGTATAGAATTTTGCTTCGTGGGGATGAACACCTAGCGTCGCTGCTATAACAGGATAATTTTTTTCTGCAATTCCGCAGACTTTTTCAAAATCGTTAGGGTGGCAACCGATAGTGATCAGGTTATGCACCTTGGCCTCGCGGGCTTCAGCCAGAACCTGCTCAGTGTTTTCTTCCAGCATTTCTAGGTGGGTGTGAACATCAATCCACATTACGTCAGTCTCATGAAAAGGGGCGTACCGACTGAAACGGTCGCTTCAACTCCACCACTACCAAATTTCAAAGCCTCACTTAAGTCGGATCCCATCAGATCTTCTATTTTCTTTTGACCGAGTCTTTTCAAAATTTCTTCGGAAGTTCCCGGGATAAATGGCCATAGCATTATAGCCGTGAGGCGGATGACATCGGCAGATGTGTTAAGAACAGAGACCATCTCAGCTCGCTTAGCTGGATCTTTTGCCAAGGTCCAGGGAGCTTTTACTTCGAGATACTTATTAATTCCATTTAGAACTTGAAAGATACCCTGTAAAACAGGAGCGTATTCAAACTTCTCCATCTTTGCGGCTAACTTATCACAATAAAGTATTCTTGCGGTTTCAAGGGGAGTCTCAACCAGTGTTTTAAAGTCAGTATCTTTGGGACGATTGTGGGAGCCAAAAACACGGCCATCCATATTTTTTTGAATAAGATTTAATGTTCGACTCACGAGATTACCTAAATTATTGGCAAGGTCGGCGTTGACCCGTTCTTTAAAGTTTTTCAGGGAAAAATCACCATCTTGGCCCATTGGAAACTCCCGAAATAAGAAAAGCCGGAAGGCGTCGACTCCGTACTGATCGGTGAAAGAAAGAGGATCAATGGCGTTCCCCAGGCTTTTGCTCATTTTTTGGCCCTCAATGGTCCACCATCCATGAGCAAAGATTCGTTTGGGTAAGGGGAGATTCACGCTCAAAAGAAAACAGGGCCAATAAACGGCGTGAAATCTCAGAATATCCTTCCCCACAAGATGAATAGCCTTTTCGTGGCCTTGAGTTCCCCAAAATTCCTTAAATAAATCGGATTTTGAGTCAAGGGGGTTGAGGGCAGAAACATAATTTATGAGAGCATCAAACCAAACGTAGATGACGTGTTTTTCTTTTGGCTCCGTGGTGCCCTTAGGAAAAGGAATTCCCCAAGAGAAACTAGTTCTGCTAATGCTGATGTCTCGAATGTCTTCTCTCAAGAAACCAAGAACTTCATTACGTTTGCTTTCAGGTAAAATAAAATCAGGGTTTTTTTCGATGTGATCTTTTAATAGCTTTACGTATTGACTGAGCTTGAAAAAATAATTCTCTTCTCTTATTTTTTTCACTTCTCGATTGCATGTGGGACACTTACCTGAGACAAGCTGGCCTTCCGTAAAGAAGGTTTCGTCAGAGACGCAATACCAGCCTTCATATTCACCTAGGTAGATAGCCCCGGCGTTAAGGGCCTTCTCTACGAGGTGGACTACCACCTGGCTGTGACGATTCTCTGTCGTTCGTATAAAATCCGTATTAGAGATATTTAGCTTTTTCCAGGCCACTCTAAATTTCTCAGAAACTTCATCAGTAAAAGCCAACGGTGGCATATTTTTTTTTGCTGCTGCTTCTTGAATTTTTTCACCGTGCTCGTCAGTACCAGTGAGAAAATGAACATTTTTTCCGTTTAATCTTTCATATCGGGCTAAAACGTCTGCGGCTATAGTACAATAAGCTGTTCCCAGATGTGGGACGTCGTTAACATAATAAATCGGCGTTGTAATATAGAAAGGATCATTCTTCATCGGAGAAAATTTCATCTTCTTCTAAAACATCAGAATCTTGAATCACCTTAGCCTTTTCAGATGGTTTTCCAGCAAACGTATCCTGTTCGATAATGCGGCCGACGGGCACAGTTTCTATCCCTCCATCGTCAAACTTCACCGTAACCATTTGTCTAAGAACATCAAGCTTACTCACAATTCCGCAACCACTGCCTTTTCCATCTCCACCAGAACTACATTTTACGCAGTTCCCAAGCTTAGGAAGTGTTTTTCGAGCTTCCGCGTACACCGGCTGCTCATAAGCCAAACAGCATTTGAGTCTTCCACAGTTTCCTGAAACTTTAGTAGGAGTCAGAGATAGCCCCTGATCCTTAGCCATCTTTGTACTGACTTTGTGAAAGGACGTCAAAAATCGGCTGCAGCAAGTTTCTTGACCACAAGGTCCGATACCACCAATGAATTTTGTTTCGTCCCGAGCTCCGAGCTGCCTGAGCTCCACTCTCATTTTAAAATAATGGACGAGGTCTTTGACGAGATCTCGAAAGTCTACCCTTTGTTCCGAAGAAAAATAGACTATGGCTTTTTTTCCGTGTAATGGAATTTCAACAGCAATGACATGCATCGGTAAGTGAGCTGTTTCCACCAGATTCTTTGTGTAAACAAGAGCTTCTTTTTCTTGATTCTGATGGCGCTCTCTATTTTTTAAATCATTATGGTTTGCAGGTCGGAGAACCGGCTGAAGCTTAAGCTTAAGGGCCTCAGGGGGAATTAAAATTGTGGGTTTGGAGACCTTTCCCAACATCATTCCCTTGTCTTCAAAATCACAAACGACGTGATCACCTCTAACGAATTTAAATTCTCTAGCGTCAAAATCATAAACCTTGCCCACTTCACGAAATTTGACCCCGACGACTCTGGATGTAAATGACTCCCCGTGAACGTGCACGGGTTGATTTAAAACGCCCTCTTGAACTTCGGGGTTTGAATTTCCAGATGTTGTGTCTTCAGACATGATTCACCATTTCTTTTTGGGCATCGAGCCAGAACTTTTCAAATGCTAGCGCTTTATTAATATTAGCCTGAATATCTTGTTCAAGTCTCAATATTTTTTGCCCTAAAATGAGCAGAGTTTGACTTGGGCAGCGTCTCGCTAAATCAGAAATCACCGATTCTTCCTCTGCATCCAAGACCACCGTTCGACCTAATTGCTTGGCCGTCGCGAACACGATCCATCGCGCCCAGCACTGTGTTGTGAAAAGAGCACTTTCTCTCTCTTCAAAAAGAGGCACAAGACTTGTAAATCCTTCAAAGGCACGGACTTTGGTTAGGTCTCTAAGAACGTGCAGGGCTATGGTTTTTAATTTTCCGTAGTTCTCGTCTTCAAGCTTTAGAGCTTGATCCACGCGGCCTTGAGCCAAGTTAATGGCCCAATCTTCGGAATCGGGTAAAACCTTTTTTATTTCAGGGCCTGAAAGGGGTCCAAAGAGAATCTTCTGACATCTCGATTGGATCGTAGGGATGATTGCCGATTTATTGCTGGTAATCAAAACGAAATTGCAACCCCGGTTTGGTTCTTCGAGAGTTTTAAGTAAGCTGTTTGATGCCTGCGGCGTTAAGGCTTGAGCCTCATCAATAATTATGACTTTTCCACGACCTTGATAAGAACAAAGTGAGACAAAGTTTTGAACTTCACGAATTTGCTCTATCTTAACAGTGGCGCCGTCGGTCAATCCCAAAATCAATAAATCCGGATGATGCCCCTTTTTGACTTTGAGACAACTAGGACAGATTCCGCAAGGGCGATCCGGGACTTCACACAGGAGCCCTTGGGCCCAGGCCAACGCCACCCTTTTTTTACCAACACCAGAAGGACCACTGAACAAAAGAGCTCGAGAGGGGAGTTCGTCTTTGGTGAGCAGCGCTTTTTTCAGTAAGGTCACCTGAAACTGGTGACCCACAATAGTATCAAAAATCAAAGTATTTTCCTTCTTTGACACTCTTGAATAAGATCCTCAAGCATAGTGCTCTGAGATTTTGTCCCGTCTAGAACGTAAAATCGGGAATGGGTTTTAGCCATTTTTAAGTATTCGTCCCGTACAGCCTGATGAAAGGGTGCCACTTCATTTTCAAATCGGTCGGGTTTGGTACTGGCCTCCGACTCTCGTTTTGCCCTTCTGGCCATGCTGACTTCGATGGGGCAATCTACAATAACCGTAAGAGTGGGGAGTAAGCCCTGAGTGGCGAACTCATTAAGCCATCTCACTTTTTCAAAAGGGATCTTTCGTCCTGCTCCTTGAAATGCCAGACTAGAATCCATGAAGCGATCGCTTAAAACCCAGGTCTTTTTTTCTAACCAAGGTTTTATTAGGGTGGCCACGTGTTGAGCGCGATCGGCCTCATAGAGGAGCAACTCCGCTTCAGCACAGGGTGGAGTCTTTGAATTTTTCAAAAGTATAGTCCGGAGCTCGCGACCAAGTTCTGAACCACCAGGTTCTCTTGTCATTTCAACGGCGAACCCCAGATTTTTTAAATGCAGATCAAAGTTTTTAAGAAGGCTCGATTTTCCAGATCCATCTATCCCTTCAAAAGTGATGAAAGCCATAGGGAACCAAATTGTCATAGGATCCTAAGGGTGTCAGCAAAAATTACAAATCCAGTCCAAACAACCCTTCGGCTGTTACGAGCTCTTCGAGGTTTTCCTCTTTCTTAAGTCTTCTAAAGAGGTTTGAACGTTTTTCTTTATAACCTGACAAGAGCGCCTCCCTCTGTTCATTTAGACTTTGGACGCGAGCCGTGGAATGCACTCGAGAGGTGAGACGTTGAATCTCAGACTCAATCCGTGAGATTTCCGTTTTGACGAGGTAGAGCGAGTGAACTTCAGCGGCATTTGTAAATTCAATGTATTTAACCGGGAATTTTACTTCTAGCTCAGCAAGAAATAGGGCAATTAGACTTGAATCTCTGGCGGCAAAAATAGTGAGGATGCGATTAAGAGAGTTGAGAAGACCAGTTTCCCTATCCTCACTTTTTAAAGTGTGAAAAGTTTCCACCTCTACGACTTCAGCGAGATAATCAAAAAGCGTTTGATTTGGTTGTGGCCGGACCTCAGTTATAGAGTAGGCGGAGATATCCTCCCACATTCTTGGATGACTTTGAGAAAAAACCTCATTGAGGAGTTGGGATTTATCGATAAAGTATCTGCTATTTAAAGAACGTGTCCCGTCTGAAGAGCGATCAATATAAGTTGCAGAGGCTTGGAAATTGATTGCGGCTGTTGATACTTTTATCCAATGCTCTGGTTCTTCAGAGGCCTCAAGGAGGTGAATGTCCTCAAGGGCAAGTTTACAGGCATAATCAGCGAGAAGACTTCCATTACCGCCACTTAGACTGGACGTGCCCTGCACTGCCTTATCATGATTGGAGGCAGGACATTGAAAACACCAAACTCCAATAAGAAGAACTAAAATGGCACCTTTCACGGATTGGCGTAACAGCAATACCAAGGCCATCTCAAAAAGGTCATTTTGCGTAAAGTCATTAGACGAAATATTTTTTCATATCAATAACTTAACGCGTTGCACTCGCCTTGCTAGATCTAGGTCTAGGATTTATAATGAGTCAAATGGTCTCAAAATGCCAAATGTAAAGGTGGTGGCTTATGGAAACCCAGAAAGAAATTTTCGTAAGACGTTGTCACGTCTGCGGTGAAGTCTGTGAAAGTTATGAGGACATTCTTAAATGCACGTCATGCAGAAAATCATTACTTCCGTTTTACTATTTTGATAAGCGCAAAATTGCTGAGTATACTGACAATGAATCCAGGCCAAATTCAGCGCCGCAAGAATCAGGATATGGGCCTATCCGAGGGTTAACGGTGTACTGGTAATTTTAGGGGAACCTATTGAAAGTCAACTTAGATGAAATAAAAAAGGCGGAAATCACTATCAGGCCATATATCATTCATACACTCCTTGAGATTTCAGAGAGTTCATCCAAAATTGCTGGGTTCGAAGTATTTTTAAAATTTGAAAATTTGCAGCGAACTGGAAGCTTCAAAATAAGAGGAGCGGCAAACAAGCTTGCGGCATTGACTTCGGCTGAGAAAAGGGCGGGAGTCGTGGCTGCCTCAGCGGGAAATCATGCCCAGGGTGTGGCCTGCATGGCTCAGAAATTGGGCATCAAAGCTACAATTTTTATGCCAGAACTGAGTCCTCTGATTAAGGTCGTTTCAACTAAGAGATTTGGGGCGGAAGTTGTGCTTAAAGGTTCATCTTATGATGAAGCCTATAAGAACGCCCGAGAATATCAAAAGAAAGAAGGATCTACGTTTATCCACCCCTTTGAAGATGAGCATATCATTGCAGGCCAGGGGACCATCGGTCTTGAAATTTTTGCTGATTTACCGGAAGTTGATACTGTTTTTGTAGCGGTGGGAGGGGGCGGATTAATCAGTGGAATAGGAGCGGCTCTTAAGTCCCTTAATCCAAAGGTTAGAGTGATCGGGGTTCAAGCAGAAGGAGCTGATAGCATGGCTCGAAGTTTTCACTCTCGGCATGTTGAGCTCATTTCTCCCACTGAGAAAGTTTCAACTATCGCGGACGGGATAGCCGTCAAACAGCCCTCGCAAACTATGTATGAGGACTTTATTTCGAAGTACTGTGACGATGTTGTAACTATAAATGACGACGAGATTGCAAAGACCATCGTTTTTTTAATGGAAAGAGCAAAATCCGTGGTCGAAGGAGCGGGAGCGGCCGCCCTTGCGGGTCTTTTGGCACATAAGACATTGATAAAGCCAAAAAAAGCTGTTGCTGTTTTGGGAGGAGGAAATATCGATCTTAATCTTATTGAACGGATCATTGATCGAGGCTCCCAAGCTGCCGGGCGAATCGCCAAATTTGTTGTGGCCGCGGCCGATGTTCCGGGCACACTTAATCGTTTGACTTCTTTTATTGCCGAAAAACGCGCTAATGTTCTTCAAATCAATCAGACCCGACTAAGCGAGAAAATCAGTTTAAAAGAAACCCTTATCGAGTTTACCCTTGAAACTATGGGCCTTGATCATGTCGAAATCATAAAAGAAGGAATTAGAAATTTGGGTTTTGTAATTATAGAGTGATTATTCTTTGGGTCGGTTTTTAATCCCTAAAGGTACCGACTTACTTTTGGCCATATGACGCACCTCTCAAGGCGGTACGCGACCGGTACCGTCATGCGAGGCCGCCTGGTACCTAAGGTTCCGGTTCCGCTTTCTTTCCCCATCCTCCGCCGCCCGCGGTATTTATAATTATAGAGTCCCCTGGGTGGATCTGAATTACGGCTTTTTCGGTAATTGTTTTTTTACCCTGAGATTGAGAGATAAGCGTGACTTCTTGAGCCATACCTGCCCCTCCGCCAAATGATCCACGGGGTTTGTTTTGTCTTCTATCAGTGAGCAGAGTAACGGTTCCCTCGGCCAAAAACTTATAGGCTCTTGAAAGTCCATTTCCGCCCAGGCATCGTCCCTCACCCCCAGAATCTAACCTCGGCGCAGAATGAAGAACTTGTAGAGGAAAACGGTTTTCAATTTCTTCTATTAAAAGTGCAGGCCAATTCTGTAATTCGTTAAAGATCGCCGAGGAACCAGCATAATTTTTTGTTGCACCACTTCCCGTCCCTAGGCGGTCCTCAAAAATAACGTCATTAAATTTAAAAATGTTTATGGAGGAGCCACCCCCTTGTGTCGGAAAATCGACTGGCAGTGCTTTGTTTAAAACAAATCTGAGCGAGTCAATGATTCTTGTTGAAGTTTCGTAGTAACCCCCGAGAAGGGCCCCGGGATATTTTGCATTAACCAAAGTCCCATCGGGTGCCTCGATTGAAAAACTTTTGAACGCCCCTGCATTGACGGGGATTTCTCTTTTAAGCAAGCTTCTAAAAAGCCAAAAACAGGCCCCAAGAGTTATTGTATAATTGCAATTAAATGGGCCTTTGGTCTGTTTTGAGGTGCCAAGAAAACTGATTAAAGTATTTTCGCCTTGAACAAGGAGTTTGCATTGAATGCGAAGATTTCTATTCCCTAACCCATCATTTTCGACAGTCTCAGAACTTTCGTATTCACCGTCAGGGATTTCTCGTAGAGCCTGACGCATCATTTTTTCAGAATATTTATTTAATTGATCTACTCCTTGAACAAAAGTATCTCTGCCCATTTTTGTTTCAAGGGCCAGAAATTCTTGAGCGCATGTCTTCAGAGTCTGGCGAGCTTTTTCAAGTAATCTAGAAAGGTCGTCATAATTAATTTTTGATTGGCAAAGATAATTCAGGAGTTCAGGATTTATGGCACCGTTTTGTTCAAGAGGGGTTGGCGGGATTCTGTAGCCTTCTTCTTCTACGCTCACAGAAAGAGAGCCAGCATCTTTATTCAGAAGTTGAGGGATACTGAGCTGGAGAGCAACGTAGTACCTTAGTTCATTGGCTTGTTGGCGGCCAAAAACACCCTGGATGAGAACGAGGTCGCAGAGGCGAGTATTCCCGCTGTAAGGATCGTTAGTGATCAAGGTTTCGCCGATTTTTGGCACTAAATAAAGTTTCGTCGCTTTTACGGTGGCTTCAATACAAGTGTAATGAATGGGATTTGGCCCGACCACGTCAATAAGATCTCCTTTTGAGTCCAGGACCGCCCCATGGGCTTCAATATCAGGCTCAAAGGATTTTACGCAGGCAGAAACAATTTTGTTAATTGTGAGTCTTTGCCTCTCCAAAAGGAAGGAGTCAAAGGTCATAGATTTCTCCTTCAGGGAGTGAACCCATAAATTCAGTTTTTAAAACCCCCATTTTTTTTATCTTGGCGTTTTCGTTTATAGTGCTTTCCAAAAGAAGCTGAGAGGACAACCAATCGAAGTGGGGTGGGAGAAAAAACTTTTTTACACCAAGGCGGCGGGCCAAACTTAGTGCCAGACTTGAACTTAACCAGCCTCCTGCAATCAGAAATGGAGGGGGTGTTGGAATTATCTTTTCAATTTCCAAAGCTAAAGCTTCAATAAATAACTGGATGCATTTCTCTGCACAAGTTTCAGAATCTATTCTCAGGTTTTGGGCGAGAGGGCCGAGGGCCCTTTGAATCTTTGTGCCGTCGAGTTTGAGTCGAGGAACGTCCGAGGTGAGTTTAGTTTTTAAGACAATAAGATCCAAAATGGTTAATTGTAGACCTTTCCCCATGCAGACCGGGCCGGGTTCCGAGCTCACGGAAGCCGGCCCAATGTGGATAAGACCGCCTTCATCCATTTCCACAATACAGAGGGGACTCATTTCAAGTTCTCTGGTCATATTTTCGTTCTTAAGAACAATGCGATCCTCGAGCATTTCAAGTTCTAGGGCTCCTTGGGGGACCTGATTCTTAAACTTGGGCCGTACTGTGCCTAAGAACGTCCCTTCTTGTTTAAATCCGAGGGCTCGAATTTTTTCGCTAAAGTCAAGGGTGGTGGACGCCATAAAGGCTCTCGTGCTGACTCTTCTTGTTCGAAGAAGTTCATTTCCGTTTTCAAGGTAGGAACAAAAAACAGTATAACCTCTATCTTTGAGGTATTTTTCAACTTCCTTTTCGTTTTTCGGATTCTTTCTTGAGTTGAGTAAGCTGACTGCAACATTCTTGACCTGCGAAAGTTCAAGTTTGCCGAGAATTTTATCAATTTCAGCCGTATCCACGACAACTTCTATTGTGCCGTCTTTTAGAGTTCGTTCGGCAATTCCGAAAGAAAAATCCTTAGAAATAAAAGGAGATTCTCTCTCCGGATAAAGTCCAAAAAGATTTTTCCTTTGTTGGGTTCCTATTTCAAGTAAATTTTCAAATCCTTCGGTGGTGATAAGCGCACAGTCAGAACCCCAATGTTCACGCAGGGCCACCCTCTCAAGGTCTGAAGAGACCCAAAGTGGAGTCGCTCCAGTTTTTATTGAGTCCTTTATTTCGGCGGGAAGAAGGGTAATAGCCTCCGTAAGACCAGCTAAGAGTTGGTCCCTGCGATTTAGGGTTCGGACGAAATAGGCCTCATTTTCAGACGAGGCCACAAGCTCGACAAAAATTTCTCTCGCGTCAGCGGCGATACGCCATGACATAGTGGCTTGACTCCTTTTACAACTGCAGTAGATTATGGGGCATGTCGTCTACAAATTCAAAGACTAAACCTTTTGATAAGGCTTTTCCTAAAACCTTTGGTAAGGCCTTTGTAGTCACGATAGATGGTCCAGCTGGTAGTGGCAAGTCAACCGTAAGCAGCCTTCTTGCACAACGTTTAAGTTTAAATTTTCTTACCACAGGAGCGTTCTACCGCGGTCTTGCCTATTTGTGTCGAAAAAAATCAGTGGATCCAACAAAAATTGGAAAAGTTACGGCACTGGCCCATTACGAAGGATTTAAAGTTCAAGCTGATGTTGTTGGAACCAAAGTATTAATTGATGACATCGACGTGACTAAAGAACTTTCTTCTGAAGAAGTGGCTTTAGTGGCTAGCCAGATATCTGCCTATCCTGAAGTCAGAATGGCCCTTCTTGAATTGCAAAGGGATTTTGCAAGAGCCCCGGGGCTTATCGCTGAGGGAAGAGACTGTGGGACGGTTGTCTTTCCGACGGCCGATGTGAAAATATTTCTTACTGCAAGTTTGGATAAACGTGCTACGCGCAGGTCTGCCGACGAGAAAACCATCGCAAATAGGGATAATGCGGACACAGGGAGAAAGGTGGCTCCTCTGGCTAAAGCTAATGACACCATTGAAATCGATAGTTCTACGTTGAGCGCAGCCGAAGTTGTGGATAAAATAATGGTTTTAGTGAAGGAAAAATGGAAGAAGTAGAGATTCATATTGCTAGTTCGGCCGGCGTTTGTTTTGGGGTTGAGCGAGCTTTAAATTTAAGTGAAAAGGCTCTAACGGAAAATGTTGGTCCTATTTCATCTGTTGGACCGTTGATCCATAATCCACAAGCTGTGAAAGCTCTTTCTGATAGAGGCCTTTCTGTTATCAACTCTTTGGAGCAAGCCTCGGGCACCGTCATTTTTAGAAGTCATGGCGTGACCGTTGACGTCCAAAGAATGGCTGCTGAGAAAAACCTTAAAGTTATCGATGCCACTTGCCCTTTAGTTAAAGTTCCACAAAATTTTGCCCGGAAGCTCTCTCAAAATGGGTACTTCGTCATTATTGTTGGAGACAAAGATCATCCCGAAGTTCAAGGCGTAAAAAGTTACGTTGAAAATGGTGAAGTGGCGGTGGTGGCCGATGCGTCAGAAGTTATGGGCTTACCTAAAAGGGAGAAGGTCGGCGTTATTTCTCAAACGACCTTGAAAAAGAAGATATTTTTAGAGGTTGTCGAGAAGTGTCAGGGCCAGTATAGAGAAGTCAAAGTTCACAATACCATTTGCGGAGCCACAAAAGATCGTCAGGAGGCGGCTTTGGAGCTTGCGCAAAAAGTGGATTGCGTTGTTGTTATAGGAGGCAAAAACTCTTCAAATACTCAGAAGCTTTATGATATCTGTCGCGAGAATTCAAAGCGAGCCTACCTTATCGAAGAGGAAGCGGAACTTCAGGCCCAATGGTTTGAAAACGTAAAGAAAATTGGGATCACGGCGGGCGCAAGTACCCCTCATGATTTGATTAGAAAAGTTCAAGAGTCTATTTCAAAGATGGTTACGCTTTAAGTTGTCAAAAGAGTTCCACTCGCCACCCATATGGAAGGCGAGCAGAATAAACATGGGCCTCCTGCCTGTCCATAGTCGAACAATTGGCGCAATACTTTGAAATATTCTCCGGCATGATGGTCGTGGTCCCAAAAATTCCAAAGGGAGAGTCGTCGCAGGCGGGTTGTCCTATCTAGTTGATACCGACTGAACACTCTCCCTATTTGTCGTCTGCTCCGAAGGTTCGTTCACCACGAGTTTACCTATGGCCGAAGCGGCGCAGTTTTGCCAACTTGTAATTTCAGATTTCAAGTATTCGAGAGGCCTTACTTTTTCGTTTAACCTAAAATCCTTTTTAATGACCTCTTTGCTGTATTCAATGTGCTCCCGCCACTCGAACAATAAGGAATCGTCACGTTCTGTTTCTTCTAAGAGCTTATTTTCAGCTGCTGTTCGATTATAATCTCCTTTACCAATCAGTGGTATTTCTAAAGCTATATCGATCCCTCTTTTTACGCACGCATACCTGGAGGCATTGGAGTCATCAGAAGGGTCTTTGTCGTATGCAGCTTTGTAAGCGGTAATAAGTTGTACTACTTCTTGACTATTAGCGTGGAGGCCTTTGTCTTCTAAGTCATCGCACTCCTTTTTTTGTGCAATCCATTGGAGGTATGCCGGAGTATTTTCAAATTCTTTAAGTCCATTTTTGTAGAAACTAGCGAGCCGATCGACATTGACGTAGGTTTTTTTCATTAAATCGTAGAGGGTTCTAGTGATTTCATAGTTCCCCTTGCTTTCGGAGTTTGCTCCTAGGCTCATATCTCGGAATAGCCCTTTGTGCCGGAGGATAAACGGGTCCAAAACGATCGGCAGTTTGTCCCTTGAGATAATCCCAAGTACGTCTTGCAAGTTCAAGCCTCTGCAAGAATCCTCACAGGGGTGGGCAAAGCACATCGACACTATTAATTGAATACTTATTATGACCGGTATGATTAAGGTTTTCACATAGACTCCTTTTAATCGGTAAAGTTCCAATACGGGCGACAAGCCAGTGCTTGGTAATAAATACATATTAAATGCGTTGCATCAATTTGTAAAATTGATATAATTGATGTTTTGATATTAATTTAATTGATATCATATGTACGGAGGTAAAGACGTGTACTCATTGTTCAATTCTAGAATTATCTATTTTCTTAAATGCGCTCAAATGGGAAGTTTTAGTGAGGTGGCTGATAAAGTGGGCGTGACCCAGTCCACAATGAGTACGGCCATAAAGAAGCTTGAAGAAGAACTTGGTGCAGAGCTTTTTGAGAGAACCAAGGCTGGAATCTCGCTCACTCCCCGCGGACGAGCCCTCATGGAACAACTTCAATCCTTTGAGAAGCAGATCAATAGAGGGGTTGCTGGCGCCCTAAAAGAAGAGAATCCTTTGCCCCTTAAAATAGGCACAGCTATGCACTTTGGGCCAAAGTTTTTGCTCCCTTATTTGAAGACAAGGTGGAGTCAGTTTCCTGCTATCCAGCTCTTTTTTGTTTGGTCTCTGGATGCTTTTAAAGCAGTCGAAAATGGGGATCTGGATTTTGCATTTGTATCCTGGTCCAAGCGTCCGAAGGAGTTGCCATATATTGAAATCCAGCCCGATCCCGTCGCCTATGTAGGTTTAAAAAAGGCTTTTCCTAATTTGAATAAGGTGACAACCGTAGAAGGACTTCAGAGTTACCCTCTGATCCGCGACACTAAACCCCAACATACGTGGGAGAAAATTCTCGGTCCCCTAGAGTCAGGTTTTGTAACAAGGGGTTCAATGGGAGCTAGAGATTTGGTTCTTGGTGGGCATGCCATTGGAGATCTACAACTTGACATATTTTCTGAAGAGCAACTTAAGACTCTACATTCAGCTCAAATTCCTGGCAAATATTTGCATTCCCACATTTATGTTGTCTTTCGAAAAGACTTGTCACTTTTTGCAAAAAGTAAAATGGAAGAAATGGTCTTAGGACTGCAACAAATGAAGTCTTGATGGCTTGGGCTTTTGATAGAAAGGACCCTTGCCTGCGTCAATGGAAGCGGGGTCTAGGGCTTCAAGAAGTTTTTGGAGGGTGTCTTTAAGTAATAATCCCTTTGACTTTAAATACTTAGGCTAAGTATAAAGGTTCATTCCGATTTGTGGAAGAGAAAGGGGCAATTATGCTCTTTGTAGACCCATGAATTTTCGGAAATATTGATGATGAGTTCCACAGACAGTTCGAATAAAAAAACACCAAAAATTTCAAAAGCTGCCGCAGCAAGAGCCGCCGTACTGGCCCAACTTGAAGCTGAAGAGTCTAAAAATGACAACGGGGTACGAGAAGACGGAAAGACTTTTGCTGAACTTTTTGAGGCCAGCGTAAAAGAGCGGGACTTCAATGTCGGCGACGTTGTGAGTGGCCGAGTCTTAGAAGTGAACCCAGACTACGTTCTTGTTGATATTAACTACAAATCTGAAGGACTGATTCCCTTTAGTGAATTTCAGTCGGCTGACGGGAAGCCTGCGATTAAACCTGGGGATGCTGTACAGGTTTATATCGACAAAGTTGAAAATGAAAATGGCATGGTCGTTCTTTCTAAGGACAAGGCTGACATGCTTAAAGCTTGGAACGACATTAGTCGAGCTGCTGAGGCTGAAGAGCTTGTTGAAGGCACTATTATCGCGAAGGTCAAGGGTGGTCTTTCCGTTGATATTGGTGTTAAGGCCTTTTTACCCGGATCACAAATTGATCTTCGGCCGGTTAGAAATTTAGACCAGTTCATTGGTAAGCGCTTAAAGTTCAAAGTGATAAAGTTTAATAAAAAGCGCGGAAATATTGTTCTTTCTCGAAGGGCTCTTCTCGAAAAAGAAAGGGAACATCTTAAGCATCAAACTTTAGAAACCATTCGCGAAGGTCAAATTGTTGATGGGATTGTGAAGAACATCACCGATTACGGAGCGTTTATTGATTTAGGCGGCATGGACGGACTTCTTCACATTACCGATATGAGTTGGGGACGGGTCAAGCATCCTTCACAAATTCTAAATATTGGTGATGAGATTAAGGTGAAGGTCCTCAAATATGACACTGAACGTGAGCGGGTGAGTTTGGGCTTAAAACAACTTCAGCCGGATCCGTGGGATAATGTTCAAGCCAAGTATGTTATTGGTCAAAAGCTTTCAGGTAAAATAGTCAGCCTTGCCGATTATGGAGCTTTTGTTGAGCTTGAAGAAGGGGTTGAAGGTTTAATTCACGTTTCTGAAATGAGCTGGACCCAACGAGTCAAACACCCTTCAAAAATTGTAGCCATTGATGATACTGTGAACGTCATAGTGCTTGATGTCGACACAGCCAACCGCCGTATCAGTCTGGGTATGAAGCAACTTGAGGCCAACCCATGGCTTGCCTTAAAAGAGAAGTATCCACCGGGAACCGTTATCGAAGGGCAGATCAAGTCCATTACTGACTTCGGAGTATTTATAGGCATTGAAGAAGGTATTGATGGTTTAGTTCACATCAGTGACTTCTCTTGGACGAAACGAGTTAATCACCCTTCAGAGGTCTACAAGAAAGGCGATTTGATCAAAGCGGTTGTACTCTCCGTAGATATGGAAAATGAACGCTTTAGCCTCGGTGTAAAGCATCTTGAAAAAGACCCGTGGGCTAGTGTTGCAGATAAGTACTCTATTGGGACCCAGCTTGATGTAAAAGTCACTAAGACCGCTGACTTCGGCGTTTTTGTCGAACTTGAACCTGAGATTGAAGGGCTTATTCATATCAGCGAACTTTCAACGGACCGAGTTGAGAAAACGGAAGACGTAGCCAAGCCTGGAGACGTCATTAAGGCTGAGGTCATTAGTATCGACCGTGAAGCAAGAAAGATTGGTCTCAGTGCAAAACAGATCACCGTAAAAGGGGATCGCGCTGACCAAGCCAAATATGCCAAAACTGGAACGGCTAAAACCAGTCTTGGCGATTTGTTTGGGGACCAATTTAAACCTGGTAAAACTGAAGAATAATAAACTTAAAAGACGAGGCCTTTTCTTAAAGGGCCTCGACTTTCTTTAAATTTCATTTCAAATATCGGCGAAATCTTATGAAGGGCTAAATCAAATGAAAAAAAATCCATGGCCTATTGTTCTTTCAGTGGTGGGAGTTTTAATTGTTCTTGGGTTCGCTGCAATTGGAGCTGCGATTTACACCGTGCTCGGTGAGCATAATCCGGTGGTCACCGGCAACTCAGTTTTGGTTATGGATGTTAAGGGCATTATTACAGACGCTCGGCCCTTTATAAAAACATTAGATAAGTATAAAGAGGACAAAGATATTAAAGCCATTGTTGTCCGATTGGATTCGCCCGGCGGAGTTGTTGGACCAAGTCAAGAAATCTACGATGCTATTCTTAAGGCGAGAAAAGGGGGCAAGCATGTTGTTGCAAGCTTTGGAAGCCTGGCCGCCAGTGGCGCTTACTACATCGCAGCCGCTTGCGAAAAAATTGTGACTGAACCAGGAACCATCACAGGAAGTATCGGAGTGATCATGGAATTTGCCAATCTCTCTGGCCTCTACAACTGGGCTAAGGTCGACCGCTATGTCGTGAAAAGTGGCCCCTACAAAGATATCGGTGCGGAATTTAGACCGATGACGTCCGCTGAAAAAGCCATAATACAGGGTATGATCGACAACGTGTACGGCCAATTTAAAAGAGCCGTGGCCAAGGGCAGAGGGCTTAAACTTGAAGTGGTTGGCGAGCTCGCGGACGGAAGAATTTATAGTGGAGAGCAAGCTGTGAAGAATGGCCTTGCAGACCAATTAGGGGGTTTGAGTGACGCTGTGGAAGAGGCCGGGAAGCTTGCGGGTGTAAAAGGTAAGGTTGAAATGTTTATTCCGTCGCTCAAGCACAAAAGAATTTGGGATCTCCTTAGTGGTGACCGTGATGACGACGAAGATCTCTTGGGTTATTTTTCAAAGAAGGTATTGGGTTTGGACCTTGTAGGGAAGCCTTTATTCCTCATGACGGGCTTGAGGTAAGGGTGGTCAAGAGAGCGCCAAAAAGAAAGCGCCCCGCCTCGCGACAGGTGATTTTTGCGCCGTGGAGACAGACATACATTAAGAGGGCCCGGGCTGAGGCTGAAGACTGTGTTTTCTGTGAAGCCCTCGCCATTGGTAAATCCCCAAAGTCCCTTATCGTTTATAAAGGTCCAACTTGCTCCGTCATATTAAATAAGTTTCCGTACAATAATGGCCATACGATGATTATCCCCAATCGACATACCGCCGAATTTGATAAACTTGAATCTAAGGAATTCTTTGAACTCCACGAACTTCTTAAGAAAACTGTTGTTGCTCTTAAGGCGCAATTTCAGCCCCAAGGATTTAATTTGGGGATGAACCTGGGAAGGGTTGGAGGCGCTGGCATCATTGACCATTTGCATTATCATGTAGTCCCTCGATGGATGGGGGATACCAATTTTATGCCTTTGATTGGTGAAACCAAGGTCGTGAGCGAAACCCTTGAGCAGACATATGAAAAACTGGTACCTTTATTTACATGAGCGCCAATATTGAACTAGATCACATTGGAATAGCCGTTTCAAAGCATGAGGCCCACTCATCATTTTGGAAAATTTTGGGGTGGGATATTTCAAAGGTGCAGACAGAAGTAGTACCTGATCAAAAAGTTAAAGTTGCTTTCTTAGAGACCGAGAATAAAGCAAGGTTAGAACTTCTTGAGCCCACTGACCCGGAAAGCGCCGTAGCTAAGTTCTTGATAAAACGTGGCCCAGGGGTCCATCACTTGTGTCTCAAAGTAAAAGATATTGATAAGCTCCTAAAGGAGCTAAAAGCTTCGGGGATCAAGCTCATTAATGAGACCCCTGTCTTGGGAGCCCATCAGTGTAGGGTCGCTTTCGTCCACCCCTCTTCGACAGGGGGAATCCTTGTAGAATTAACAGATGGAGGGAGGCGGTAGATGGGACGTCGGGGTCCGCCTATAGATTTTAGCATGGTCATGCCGCTGACTTATTTTGTCAGAATTTTAGTCATTACAAATGTGGTGGTTTGGTTTTTAGGCATCGTTGTTCTAGAGCAACACTTCTTACCTCAGCACTATATTACCAATTACCTTTCTTTGGTCCCCTATGATCTCCTCAGGCACTTCTTTATATGGCAGCCGTTTAGCTACCTTTTTATTCATACGGCCAGTCCCTGGCAGCTCATCTTCAATATGCTTCTTCTTTGGGGGCTTGGGGGGCAGCTCGAACGTTTATGGGGCAGTAAATTCTTTGCCCTCTTTTATTTTGTGTCGGGAGTCGGAGCTGCTTTCCTTTATAGCTTGGCAGCGATTGCGTACTCCTTAGTATCTGGGCAGGCCGATATTTTAGTAGCTCCTGTATTTGGGGCTTCCGCGGCTTTGTTCGGACTTTTAGTGGCTTATGGTGTGCTATTTGGTGAGCAGACCGTGTACTTCATGTTCTTTTTTGCTATGAAAGCTAAGTACTTTGTGGCCATTTTGGCTGGAATTGAGCTTGTCTTAATCTTGAATAATGGGCCCGTTCAGGGTAAAGTTGCCGATCTTGCTCATGTTGGAGGTTTGATCACTGGATACGCCTTCTTGAAGATTTGGCCGCGACTTAAGGGAGGCGGCAAAGGTGTTGGCGGATTTGGACGAAGTGGCAAGCTTCGA
>Ga0206996_1044_pt1 | contig 31792 bp, 26 predicted proteins | sample Alteio_BWMinCont_2_FD_153467 | JGI IMG/M metagenome (GOLD analysis project Ga0206996, IMG submission 153467) | Enriched cells from forest soil in Barre Woods Harvard Forest LTER site, Petersham, Massachusetts, United States -... | ecosystem: Environmental > Terrestrial > Soil > Temperate forest >...
TTTTCGATCAGCTTCTTCCAAAGCAACAGAGTGGGATTGCCGCGGAAAGAGCGTCCCGCAATTTCGGCCACGGGAAACAGCGCCTCGGAGCGAACACCCTGGTCCAGCGCGGAGGATTGCAGTGAAAATTCGTATTGGGAGATGACCATCTTCTTGTGCGGAATGCTTCGGACTTTGTCCCAAAACGATTTCATCCTCGGAAACGCATCGTTCCGATTCTTGACGGCAAAAAAGTAGGATTGGTAATGAGGACTGATTTCGTTGGTGTCGGTCAACGCCACGAGATCGGCTTCGGAGGCGTGGACCTTTTGGATGAGGCCTTCAAAGTCCCGCTGAGTGAGCGGGCCAAACACGCTGTCGTTGGCGAAGAAGAGCGTCCGGGCCTTGGACAATTGCGGAAAGATTTTCAGCGCGTGTGCCCAGGCCGAAAAATCATAACCGTGATTGGCGCGAATGATGTGACCATCCACCGTTTCAGGAGCGGAAAGAGTCCCGGCCTTGTCCAGCGAATCGACGACGGAGAGGAGAAGCACTTTCAGTCCCGCCGCATGATAAGCCGCGATCAGGCGCAGAACGTGACGACTTAGCATGCCCGTGGGATGATAAGTGATAAATAGAACGACATCCTTGTCGGTCGGGTCTTCCAGCGGCTTGATCAGCTTGTATGCAATCTCGGTGACTTCGCGAACATCTAATCGTCCGATACCCGTCTGCGGATCGGGCGTTTCGAGAAGAAGCGGGCGATAAATCTTTTTCAGGTTTGTCGTGATGTCCTCTGCATTTTTCACGGGCAGGAGGGTGGACGGATGAGGATAAGTCGTCCCGGTCGCCACCTTGGCCCAGGCGTACCCGGCGGCTTCGACGAAATAGAGAAAGGAGTGTTCCAACACATGGGCCAGCGTCCCGTCGATCTGGCCGGACTCCTCGTCGAAGTCCTCAAACCCGAGTTTGCGATCGAGAAGAAGACGGAACGCCGCCGATTTGCCCCAAAACATCGAGCCGGAGGGAAATTCCAACGGCATGGTCGGGCGGAGGGCAATGCCGGCTTCTTTCAATAGATCGCGGGAACGCCGGAAACAATGTCCCCAGTGAACGGCGGGCCGGGTGAGCTCGTAATGCTGGGGAAACACGGCCCCGATTTCTTCGCGATCGAGCAGCGTCAGGATGGAGGTCACGATCTCCGGCGAACCCAGTAGATTGTGATAGAGATACTTTCTCCAACCCGAGAGCCTGTCATCGAAAAGGGTTTTCTTCGTGTGGATATGCAGAAAATACTCATACTGCGGATAGATATCGGCGAAGCCAACCACCTTGGGTGCGATGTCGCGTCCCCGATTGGGAAAGAGCCTGATCTCGACCGTGCCATTGGTGTAACCGGCCAGCATTTTCTCGATCTGGTCGCGTTTTTTCCCGGTGTCCGTCGAGATAAATAAATCCGCCGTGACCGGGATATGGTTGATCGCACGGATCAGCTCTTCGCCAAGGTCCGGATAAAAAAGATGGGCCATGACGGCCACGCGCGTGATGCCATGGGGCGGCAAGGTCGCGGGGAAGGGGAGTGCAAAGGCGTAATCATCTTTCACGGCGCACCTCTCACCAATCCCGATATCCAGAGCGGGATTATAGTTGGGATCCGGCTTCCTCCGTTTCCGGGCCCAGGGGAACAGGTTCATGTCGTCCAATCGGCCGGTTACTGGCCGGTGCCGCGCAGGGTCTCAATCGGCTCCAGGGCGGAGGCCCTTCGGGCGGGGACATAGGACGCGATAAAAACCGCCACAACGGCCAGGACGGCGGCGAGGATGTAGTGGGTGACCGACCATTCGACGATGAAGTAATCAGTCCGCAGGATGCCGCGAAAATTGACCGGGATGATGGAGATGACATAGGTGAGCAGCGCGCCCAGTCCCCAGCCGAAAAAGATGCCGACCACCGCGACACACGCCCCCTGCCAGAGAAAAATGGCGGCGATGTCCGAACGCTGGTAACCCATCGAGCGAAGGATCGCGATTTCCTTGGTCCTTTGCATGACGGAGAGCGACAGGACATTGAAAATGCCGAATCCGGAAAGCAGGATGATCATCGAAACAACGATGCCGGCGGAGATGCGCAGCGCGTCGAAGATGGCCAGGTTGCCCGCCTGTCGTCTTTGCCAGGAAGAGGAGGAGTGGAAAAGCAGGTCCTCAAATTCCGCCGCCATTTCCGGAGCGCGGGAAGGATCACGCAACTTGACCAGCATGAACGACGTGAAATAGGGCTCCTGCAAAAGCGACTGGGCGGTGCGCATGTGAACGAAGACATTTTTGATGTCGAAGTCCCAGACGCCGGTTTCATAAATGACGTCGATGCGAAACCGGCGGCTGTCATTGCCCGGACCGATGATGTAGATGTCCTGGCCGGCTACCAGGTGCATGCGTTCGGCCAGGCTGGCCCCGACACAGGCCCCGTTGGGATTATCGCGAAAATCATTCATCGAGCCCTTCGATACCTGCTTGCCAAAATCGGTCGTGCGCAGATGCAAGTCGAGGTCGATGCCCTGTAGGGAAACCGCCTCGGTGGAAAAACCGGAACGCAGGAAGGCGCGCCCCTCCGTGATGGGTGAACAGGCGACGACGTCGCTATAGTTGCTCAAGACCCGGATCATCCGGTAGGCGTCTGAGATGCCGGGATAAAATTTTCGCTTTTGCTCGCTGGCAATCATGAGCGTTTTATCCGCGCCGACATCCAGGATCTTGGTGTGTTCCTCCTGGAACCGGTCCGTGATCACCACGCTGCCTTCCGATCCCAGCACCGTATTGATGTAGAAAGTTTCAAAGCCCTGCGTCTGTGCCAGGGCGGCAATGAAAGATCCCACCCCGAAAATCACGCCCAGCGCGCTCAGGCCGAGGGAGCGTTTGTGGGCGAGAAGAAATCGCAGGGCGATTTGAAAGGAGGGTGAATGCACGTCGAAAGGCCGTTAATCTCTGGTGAACAGACGGGGACGGGAGCCTTTTGACTCAATTGTCTTTCGCATTTAACTCCCGAACGTGCATGCCCGGTTTATAGAGATCCTGGTTGGATAAGATCACGGCGTCGCCTTCATTCAGACCGGCCAGGATTTCACTGGTCTCGAGCGTCTTGAAGCCGATGGTGCAGTGGACCTCCTCGACGACGCCGTTCACGACCCTCAGGACGACGAAGCCATGCCGGATCGCCCGGGTGGGGATGGTCAGCACGTTCTTGTGCTCACCGATTACGACATTCATTTCCCCGGTCATGCCGGGCAGAAGGCTTGCCATCGGGTTATCCAGGCTGAAGGAGACCGGATAGGCCTGGTTGACGGCGGTGTTCCCCACGGCCAAAAGCGTCCCGGGCAGGTTTTGGTCGGGAAAGGCATAGAGACGGATCTCGGCTTTCATGCCCTTCTTCAGATTGCCGATGTCCTCTTCGTTCACGTTCGCAACGATTTGATTCGCCGCGCTCCCAATCTTGCAGAGCTGGGTCTGGGGAGGGAGAAACTCACCCGGGTTGGCGTAAATATTCAGGACGATGCCGTCGATGGGAGAGAGCAACAGGTTTTGTTTCTGTGTGGCCAGCAGGCCGTCCAGGAGGCGTTGCAGGGTATCGACGTCACTATCGAGAGCAAGCTGCTCGTTTTGTACCTTGTCCCGTAATTCGGCCAGGAGGTTTTTCGCCTTGTCGTATTCCACCTGCGCCAGATTTTGTGCATCGACCAGTTTCTTGACCTTATCAACTTCAATTTCCGCATTTTTCAAGTCCCCGGCGGATGGAGGGCCCAGACTCTGGCGGATTTTTGCCTGCGCGAGGTTCGACTGGGCCGAATCGATCTGGCGCAGCAGGGTATCGTCCGTCATTTCCGCCAGGACTTGGTCCTTTTTCACCACTTGGCCCTGATTGACTTTCCAAGCCGACAACTGCCCGGATCCGCGCGTATGCACAATGATCTGTTCGACGGGATCGACATTGACCGTTCCGTAAACGCTGGTCAGCGCGTTGCCGCGCTTCACATACGCGACTTCAGCGGATGCGATTGTTGCGTAATTGTAATAGTAATAAGCACCTCCAGCGGCTGCGGCGATCGCCAAAAACACCCAAAGGATCCACGTCCGTGCAAAAAAACCGCGTCGCGGAGGCAGGCGATTGACGGTTCGTGGAGGGCTCATGGTTGGGCTTTGAGGCATGGAAATCGAAGGTAACTCAAATGATGGAGAGAAACACGCTTTAAGGATGAGGTGAAGGAGGATCGGATTGGATTATTTTTAGACCATGCCCCAAGGCATGGTCAAGTGCCGCAGCCGCGAGGCTCAACTGATATTGGGAAGTGAGGTGCAGCAATTCCTGGTTCAGGATATCGTTTTCCAGGTTGACCTTGTCGAGTTGCCGCAGCTCTCCCGCTTGATAGGATGCTTCGGCAAGGCGGCGCAGTTCGTCCGGATTGGGTTGATCGTCCATGGCCTTCAAACTCTTGCGTTGGGTGAGAATCCTGGACACCGCTCCGCTGACTTCCCCGGTGATGGATTGCTTTAATTGCGTCAGCGCCACGTCCTGGGAAGCGATGACCGCCTTGTCCGACATCTTTTTTCCCCGCAGGAGGCCTCCATCGAAGAAAATCCAGGTGGCGTAGAAGCTGAGCGGCAACTGGGTCTGGCCAGCCGCCACCACGGTGGAGGGCTCGTTGTAGTTGGCTTCCGCGTTGAAAGCACTGGCGAAGGCGAGAGCGGGAGGCTGAATGGTCGAATTGGAGGAAATGCCAACGATGGGATAAGCGTTCTGCATATCGATCTGGATTTGCTGGTCCGACGACAGTCGTTGCGATTGCAGCAATTTCAAGTCCTCCCGGTCCCGCAGGGCAACGCCAATCAAAGCGCCGGTATCAAGGTCTGCCGGCACGTTCGTGGAATAATCGCCGGTGAAATGCGCTGAGTCCGGCAGAGATTGGCCGAGCAGGTTTTCCAGGACCAACTTGGCCTGGGTGTAGGAGAGTTCGTCGTTGGCGAGGGTCACCTTGCTGACATCAGCCTGGACCTGGATATTCGTGACGACACTTTTCTGGATCTGTCCCGCATCATAGAGCAGGTGGGCGGAGGTGACGGCCTTGAACTTTTCTTCCGAAAACTTTCGGTAGATCTCCGCTTGGTCGCGCGCGGCCAGAACGTTGGTAAAAGCCTGGCGGACCTGAAAGACAATGTCGTCCAGGACCTGCCGGTAGTTGATAACGGCTTGCTCGGTCGTCAGGCGGCTAAGGCGCAACTGCGGGAAGGTCGCGTGGTTGTAGAGGACTTGATTAAACTGGACGAAAAATTCCAGGGGAGTGGTCAGGCCCTGCGCTTGCAGCGTGGGGTAGAGAATCGCGTGGAGTTGGATCACTTGACCCTTGGCCTTCAGAAACTGGGTTGAAGCGACCCGGAGATCCGGATTGTGGTCTACGGCGATTTTCAGGCAATCGTTGAGCGAATACGTTGTCGGCGTGGGGGGAGGAGGGGGAGTTGCCGCAAGGCCTGTCATGGTCGAAACTGCGAAAAAAAGGAGAAGCAAAGGGCGCAAGAATGTCCTGTTCATGGCTAGCGCAGGGCGCCGGAAGGCGTGGCGTGCGGCGTCGGCACATTCGGCGTGGGGGAAGGGGAGTTGGAGGTCACTCCGTCTTTGGGCCAGTCCACAAACTTGAGGGAAATGGCTTTTTCGAGATCGGCCAGCGCGTCGAGGTAAAGTTGTTTCGTTTTGATTTCCTGCGTGCGCGCATCGGTCAAATCCAGCGTGGCTTGCAGCACGTCCAACAGCGTGGCGTAGCCGGTATCGGCCGAAAGCTGGGCCAGGCCCACCGATTCCTCGGCGGTTTTCACATTGGCGACCTGGGACTGGACGGTTTGCTGGGCGGTGAGCAACCGGGCATACGCATCCCGCACCTCGCTCTGGATCTCCAGGCTCGCCTGGTCCTTTGAAATGTGGGCTGTCCCCAAGACCGCGGTATCGGTCACCGTTTGTCCCTTGCTGGCGAAGCCATCGAAAATATTCCACGTTCCAAGCAAGCCGACCGCGTACTGATTCATGGACTGGTCAAAAGAGCTGTCGTTCTGATCGCGCAGCGCCTGATCGCTCACATAGGCGTCGATTTTTGGCACCAGCGCCGCCTTGTCGATTTTGATCTGTCGTTCCGCGATATCGATCTGCCGGTCGAGGACCTGCAATTCGGGGCGACGGTTCATGGCCAGCGAAATGAGGTCTTCCACCTTGAGGTTGCCCACCGGCGGACAGTCCAGTTCGTCCTGAACGTCGAAGGGCGGATTGAAGGGGGACGCTTTTCGCGGCCATTGGACATTCAACAATTGGGCCAGCGCGATTTGCGACGATGTCAGATCATCCTGTGTCTGGTAAAGAATCGAGCGCTGGTTTCCGATGTTGACCTGGATACGAAGGACGTTGAAGCGGGTGGTGCGACCCGCGTCGAAGAGCGCCTTCTGCTGGTCCTCCTGCTTGATCAGAAGATCGATGCTCTGCTGCTGGGCCTTGATCTGCGCCTCATTGACGATGACGGAGTAGACCGCGTATTTGACGTTCTTTAAAACATTATCGATCGTCGCCTGGAATTGAAGCATCGAGTTTTGGTGCTGGAGATTCGCGATGGCGATCTGCTGCCGGTTGATTCCACCGGAATAAAGACTTTGAGTGGCGATGATCTGGACGACCCAAAAATCCCGGAATCGCTGGATGGTCGGATCCGAGCCTTGGGCGAAAAGATCGTCGTTTCTCAATTCGACCCGGCCGTTCATGCTCAACTGCGGGTAGAGCGTCGACTTGGCCGTGATCACCACACCCTGACTTTTTTCGATGTCCTTTTGCGCCTTAAGAATGTCTGGATTCCGCTCTAGCGCCAGTTGCAGGCAGTCGTGGAGAGAATAGGTGGGCGGGGGCTGTCCCGGTGCGGGTAAAAGCGGCGCGCCCACGGCGCGGGCCGAGAAAAAAACGGTGAGGAGGAAAACGCGGAAGAGGTTTAAGGACGAGGGGGCGGGAAGATTTAGTCGTTGATATATTTGGAACTTGCGACAAATAAAATGCATAATTGGAAGAAAAGGTGGTATCACCCGTGCTGAAACGGTATGCTTAACGTCCACCAGCCCTTGAATTTAATGCTTTTATCATCATTCACCAATAGTTCCAAGCCTCTTTTGGAACGGTACAACTCCGATCAGGGGACCAAGTTAAGATTAAAGTATCAACCTTACTACCATAGTGCTCAAGCTCAGGATGGGCCCTATGTCGTCGTTGCGGGGCGCCGCATGTTGATGATGAGCAGCAACGAATATCTGGGTTTGAGTTCTCATCCCAGAGTCAAGAAGGCGGCCTGCGATGCGATCAACGAGTGGGGCACGAGTCCCTGCGGTTCAAGATTGGCGAATGGCAGCCGTCAATTTCATGTCGAATTGGAAAATGCACTCGCGCAATTTCTTGGCGTCGAAGCGTGTCATGTGACTTCCGCCGGTTACCTCGCCTGCATGGCCACGTTGAGCACGCTGGTCCGCCATGGCGATGCGCTGATTGTGGACAAGAGCATCCACTCCGCGTTATGGGATGGCGCCGTCCTGAGCAATGCGGAAGTCGAGCGGTTCAATCATGAGGATATTCCCGGATTGGAAACTCTGCTGGGCTCGTTGCCGGCCACCCAGGCCAAGGCCATCGCGATCGATGGCGTCTACTCGATTGAAGGCCATGTCGCATCGCTCCCGAAAATAGTTGAACTCGCGGAACGGCATAAAGCCATTGTCATCATCGATGACGCGCACGGCTTCGGCGTCCTCGGGCGCGAAGGCCGTGGCACGGCCGATCATTATCAACTGAGCAAGCGCGTCGAAGTGGTGACGGGAAGTTTTTCCAAGGCGCTGGCCAGCACGGGAGGATTCATCGCAGGCAGCCGTCAACTCATCGAGTTTCTGCGCAGCAATTGTCGTCAGATCATCTTTAGCGCGGGCCTTCCGTCATCCCAGGCCGCATCCGCGTTGACGGCACTCCGCATCATGCAGGAGGAGCCGGAGCATCGGCAACGCCTGCTGGAGAACGCCACTTATTACCGCGCGGGGCTGCGTCATCTCGGTGTCGATTATTGGAACAGCGTCACGCCGGGACACTGCATCGTTCTCGGCGACAAGGAAAAATGTTATCGTGTTTGGTCGATGCTTTGGGAACAGGGTTATTTCACGGTAATGGCGATTTCGCCCGGAGTGCCTGCCGGTAAAGACCTTATCCGAACGTCGGTCACAGCTTTACATACCAAAGAACAAATTGATCTTTTTCTTGCAGAATTAGGTAAGGCGCTTAAAAAGGTTGGGTTCGTATCGACTAATCGGGCTGCAGCAACGAAGACATAATCCAAAACAGTCGAAACGAGCGTATCAATATGGACGGTGGAGAATTACAAACTATGGAAACCAGTGAAAGGACAGCGCTGACGCCCGAACAGGAAGCCAAGCTACGAGAATCCTTCAAGCGCTGCACCCCCGAAACGATCAATGCCATCTTCCGTTTCCGCAATGACCAGGACATCAGCTCGGTCATCGTCGTCGTCCATGGCATTATCGAACGGTACGTCAAGTCGGAGGAATCCCACGGGATCAGCCAGCGTCCCGATACCACCCGCCTGGGTGAGGATCTGGGCATCGATTCGCTGACCATGCTGGAAATTGTCATGTCGATTGAAGAGGCGCTCGATTTCCGCATCGAAGACGCCGATGCGCGCAATATCCGCACCCTCGGCGATGTCCGCAAGTATGTGGATGATCGCGTGCATGGCCGCGCTGTTTCGCTCGTCACGGTGGAAAACTACGATCGCGACCGGCTCTGCCTCATCCTGCCGCAGCAGCCGCCCTTCATGTTTTTGGACAAGGCGGAGATCCAGGGCGACTCCATCCGCGCCACGTATCTCTTCAAGGGCGACGAATTCTTTTTTGCCGGACATTTCATCAATGATCCGGTCGTTCCCGCCTCCATCGTTTATGAGGCGTTGGGACAAGCCTGTTGTCTCTGGATCCTCGAACGTGTTCCCTCCCGCCTGGAGCAGGTCCTGAGCACGAATCAGGTGCTTTTTGTCGGAATGAATGAGGCCCGGTTCTTCAAGCGAGCCAAGCCGACGGACGAAATTCATATCAGCCTGACCTTGACCCGGCTGCGGGCTCCCTTGGCCATCTTCGATGGCGAAGTGAAAGTCCAGGACCAGCTTCTCGCCCGCGTGGAGGGCCTGACCCTCGCGTTTGGCAATTTCAATCCTGCCACATTTGATGCTGTTCCCAGTGCGACGGCCGAAACCGCGAGCGAGAATTTCCCCGTGGCCGAGAGCGAGAAGAATGGCGCTATCCCGGCCCCGCTCATCCACGAAGTCGGTGCTCTCGAGCGGACCAAGGTCGAGGTCTAAGTTTTCTTTTCGGGAAATCCTATTTTGCTGCCGAGGCCGGTACAGCGACCGGCACTTCGCCTGAGGCGCCAGCGGCTTTCAGTTCATCAATGCGAAAAGCGTGCGGCTGGATCGAGTGATAAAGATAGATGTAGATCTCGGCGACGCTCGCCGGGTTGAACGCGGGAGGAGCCACCGGCTTGAATCCCCTTGAGTAGCCGAAAATAACCTTGAGGGTCTTGGTCTCACCCGGCTTGATCTGCATGGATTCCAGGTTTCTTTCCGTCCAGGGGCCTTCACCGGTGGGAACAACATGCAGGACAATATTGATGCCCACCGCGCCCGTATTGGTGATTTTCGCCTCAACGTGGCCATAGGCGGACAGGTCCCAGGAAGTTCCGGTTGCAGGTACGACCTGGAAGCCCGGGTGGTCGGCGTCCCCCTTCTGCCAAGGCGTGAAATTCACCACGATGCCGGTCTTGTCGACCGCCACGGTACTGCCAGCCGGGATGCCCTTGGTCTCGGTCACCTGCCTCGCGGCGTCGGGTGAGTTGAAATCGATCAGAATTTTCTCGGCGGGACCCTGGCCCGGTTCGTCAGCCGGGAGCAGGTTGCTTCCGCAGACGATCAAAAAAAGAGCGGCGACGTGGAACTGTGTGAATGAGGGGAGCGCCCATTTCAGATGGTATAATTTCATAAGCTAGTTTTTCGTTTCGCTGGGATCGCCCTGGTTGGGCTTGGGGCCGTCCTCGGGAGTGGCGAGGTCTTTCCTTTGCCAGACGCGGCAATAGTCGATGGCGAAATCAGCCGGCAACTTGGAGTCGTCCAACTGAGGCAGGGTCTTGTCCCAGCCGCCGGTCACCATGTCGTACATGATGTATTCCTGCAAATCGCTGATGCGTGGGTTTTCCCACCGGAGGATTTCCTTGCCGTTGCAATAGTAGATTGCGGAGCCGGGCGTCCAGAGCAGGCCGGAGGTGATATAGCCGTCCTTGTCCGGGAAAATATAGTTACGCGTACAGCCGGTCTGTTTGCCCCCTTTGCCGTAGCCGTCCCAGAGCATCGCGATGTTATAGCGATAGGCGCCCCAACCGGAGAGTTGTTCCACGATGTCGAATTCCATGCCGCCGACGCCCTTGTCGGTGTCCGCCTGCATGCCCGTGCCGACACGGTAGTGGGTGCCGCTGTTCTTGCCGCGGTCGGGCATGAGCCAGAAGGCGGGCCAAAGATTGGGGGCCGTGGGCAGTTTCATGCGCGATTCAAAATAGCCGTAGCGCTGGGTCCATTTTCCATACGTGTTGAGAAAGCCGGTGGCATACTCGGTCTGGCCGGTCTGCTTGTCCGTGGGATCGTCGTTGTGAAAGCCGGTCTTCTTTTCGTAGCGGAAAATGCACTTTCCATCCTTCAGGATGACATTGTCTTTGCTGAAATGGGACCGCTTGTCCCAGTAGTTGTGACCGTAAATATTCCATTTGGAGTAATCGATGGTGGGGCCGTTAAACTCTTCGTCGAAGGTCTGGGTCCAGTCGCCATCGACAGGAGGTTTTTTCCCGAGCCAGTCCGGGATGTCGGCCACGGCGACATCGGCGACGATGGAAGTGATGAGCATGCTTCTGGCTCCGGAAGCCGAATCGATGGCGATGCTGAATTCCTTGGTCTTTTCGCTTTCGAGTTTTGTGCCGGTTCCGGGAGTGATTCCTTTCGTGTAGTCGGTGTCGAGGACGGTCGAAACGATGGCAGCGAAGGGGACTGCGATTTCCCCTTCAGTTCCGGGAGCGATGGGAGCTTTTGCAGTCACCGTGTTGTCACCGATGGAAAGCGACGGGGTGAAGGGCGTGTTGCCGGTGTTTTTGAGCTTCACCTTGATTTCATTGGCCTGGGTCAAATTCCAGATGCCCATAGTTGGCTTGATCTTGAGCGGGCCGCCCGTGAACTCTATCGCGAGGGCGCCATCCGGCCCGGCGGAGACTTTGGAACCATTGGCCACAACCTGCTTGGCCGGGTCAAAGGTTACGCCTGGGCCCAGGATTACGCCATTGGGAGGAATCGTGACGACATCGTCCGGATTGAAGGGAGGTTTTTCGCCCGCTGCACCCGCGGCTTGCAGGTCTTCAACGGTGAAGGACTGGTCCACGGTCGTCTTGCCGACGTACAGGATGATTTGGTTGATGCTCGCCTGTTCAAGCGCGGGCCCCGGATGGAACCCAAACACATATCCAAAGATGACCTTGGCGATTTTGGTCTCGCCCGGCTTGATGCCGATAATCTCCGCGTTCATGGCGGGCGCACCCTGGGCGACACCTTTCGCCACGATGTTGAAGCGGACGACCGTGGTGCCCGTATTGGTGATCTTGGCTTCAATGTGGCCGTATTGGGTAAGGTCCCAAGTGGCGGCGCCGTCCGGAGGGTAGACCTGGATTCCCGCATAGTTGCCTTTACCCGCGGGCAAGCTCACGGTGATGATATTTTTATCAATGGCGTAGACCGGCTCGCCGAAGTTGGGTTTGATCTGTTTGAGGGCGTCGGGCGAACTGAGGTTGATCAAAGGTTTCGGAGCCGGAGCGATCGCGGGGGCTGAATCGTCCGCCCGAAGCATGGGGGCAAGCGCGAGAGACAGTGCGCTTAACAAGCAGATGGATGAGGGGACGAGATGTTTCATGGATTACTTTGTGTTTGCGTGTTTACCAGGGGATGGGCTGGTTCGTTTTGAAGAAGCCGCCGCTGGGGCCGTCCTTGTCGAGGGTCGCCAGATACACGCTGGTCTTGGCGCCGTCTTCCACTTCCAGGGGGGCGTCGGGACCGCCCAGATCGGTTTTGACCCAGCCCGGATCGCCGGCATTCACTTTGATCGGCGTGTCCTTGAGTTCGGCGGCCAGCAGGATGGTCCAGGCATTGACCGCTGTCTTGGAAACGGAGTAAGCGGCGATATTTTTGGGCAGGCCGCCTTTCGGATCGGTATGAATGGTGGCGGAGGCCAGGCCGCTGGAAAGATTCACGATCCGCCCCGCTTTGCTTTTGAGCAGCAGGGGCAGAAAGGACTGGGTCACACCGATCAATCCGAAAAAATTGGTTTCGAAAGTCTTGCGCCACATTTCCAAGGTCTGGTCGCTCGGCTTCTTTTTTTGATCGTCGAGCACGATCGCCGCATTGTTCACGAGGATGTCGAGCCGGCCGAAACGTTTGGAGATGATCCCGGCGGCGGCGCGGATGGTCTTGGGATTGGTCACGTCCAATTCGACGGCTTCGCATTCGATTTTTTGCGCCATCAATTTGTCCGCTGCCGCCCGTCCACGATTGAAATCGCGTGAACCGAGAAAAATGAACATGTCTTTTTGTCCGAGTTGGCGCGCGGTTTCCAGGCCGATGCCTTTGTTGGCTCCGGTAATTAAGACAATAAGAGGCGTTTTCATGGGGGCTTGATCGGTTTGAAGGCCTGATCCAACCTTATGGTTGCGCGGGGGTGGAGCAACTTTAACCCGTTAGGGGGTTTACTCTTAGAGTTAGGTTGAATGCTCAAGACCCACGACTCGTTGATCGTATGATTTGCAATCCCGTTCTCACCGCGAAGGCCAAGCCCTTGGCGCCCGTCATTCCAGATCACGAGTTGAAAGTGAGAGACTGGAGGCAGCTCCATTTTTCCATCCAATGGATTTATCGAGGAAAAGTGTCGGATCAAGGGAGAGGACATTTTTCGGGAAGCTGTGGGCTCTCCGCCTGGTACATCCAGCGCGGCGAGGGGTTGGTGCGGCATGGCGAAGTCGAGAAGCGGGCCCGCAAAGGAGACTGGCTTTTCCCGAACCGGGGAACGCATTTCCGCGATTTTTCCAAGGATGCCGAGATCCTTTCGCTCCGTTTCTACATCGAATGGCCGGATGGGCAGCCGCTTTTCCATCTGCGGGAGAGCGTTTGTTTTCCCGGGACCAAGTACCCCGATCTGCTCCGGCGGGCCAAGGCCATGGAACGGGTGGTCTATAAAAATGGGCGGCGGAGTTATTCCAGCAGTGGCTTCATGGACGAAAAGCTCAGTTTCCCCGATTACCTCGATGTGCAGGATGTCCTCCTTCAGTGGAGCAAGGCGCTGTATCATGCGTTTACTTCCGAGGGAGCCGGGCCAAGCCTGGAGAGATTTGAAGATGAGCGCGTGGTCAGGGCCTTGCGGGTACTCGACGGCTGGCCGCTTCACCGGGCCTTTTCCCAAAGGCAACTCGTGGAGCAGGTGGGTGTCAGCCGGGCGCAGTTGGACCGGCTTTTCACCGCCAAGCTTGGGCACACCGCCTGCCAGTATTTTGACCGGCGTCGGCTCCGCCATGCCCAGAGAAGCGTCATGCTCGCGGATCACCCGATCAAGGAAGTGGCCTTCGACGTGGGCTTCCGCCATGTCTCCAGCTTCTCCGCCTGGTTCAAGCAGAATACCGGCGTGAATCCGAACGAGCGGCGGGAAACGCTTCCTTCGTTTTCCAAACGGCGGAAGTGATTTTCGCAGTCGCTAGTGTGCTTCCGAGCGGTGCTGATACATGCTGTCCGCGATCCGTCCTCAGGGGCTGTCCGTGTAAGCTTCCGTCGGAACAATCCCGGCGTAATGCGTCGTCATCTTGGTGTTGTCGTAGCTTCTCACGTTTTCCACATGGCCGTCGGCGAAAACGATATTGACCGAACCCCCGTGAATGGGGATGGTGACCGGGGTAGCCGGGATACCACCATTGAAGGCGGGGTCCTGCGTGTAATCGTCCTTGTCCGCATCATCCACACCGAACGATTGAGGGAAAGCGATATCACCGGCGATGATATGCGCGCTCGGGGCGTGAATTCTCATCAAGTTCACCGCATTGAATGAAGTCGCTGGAGGAACTGGGGTTGCAATATAGGCAGCATGGGCACCGTTAAAATAGCTGTAGTAGCGGTTGCTTGGGATGATTCCAGCATCGGGGCACTGGTAGATGCTCGTCCCGCCGGTGTTCTCTTTCGCTGACCCGACGCCCACGTAGGGCTCCAACTGCTGGGTCCAGCCGTTTTTGCCCGTGATAGGATCGGTGCTACCGTAAGGAATAACGCTGCCCGACTCGGGCAGATTCCCATTATTGTCCCCCGCAAACATAATCATGGCCCCGCCAATATTACGCAGATTGGCGGAACACTTGGCGGTGCGGGCATGCACCATGGCCGCGTTGAGAGCCGGATAGGCCAAGGCAACGAGGATCGCGATAATGGCCATCACCACCAGAAGTTCAACGAGGGTAAATCCACGAGAAAAACGGCGTTTGGCGCGGGCGATCATAGCGAAGAGGGAATGCTTGAAGATGAACAAATGAAACAGGCGACGACGCCAGTATCCATACTACAACGTATCTTAACGGCTGTTCAGCGCAATCTCAATAAGCTCCTGTATCGCGCCGCAAACTCGCCGCAACGAGGCCTTGCCCTCATTCGAGGATGCGTCCTAGAATGCCTCACCCCATCCAAACCATGAAACATCTAATCCCCACGCTGGCTCTGCTTCTTGTTTCCACCCTTTTTGTTCGCGCCGATAACATGGATGAACTCATCCAGAGCGCGACGAAAATCCTGGAAAAGCGGCAGGGCTCCGTCGATCCCATCCCGAATGAAATCCTGGCCAATGCCAAGGGCGTGGCCATCCTGACCATCACCAAGGGCGGCATCGGCATCGGCGGGCAGGGTGGTGAAGGCATCATCATGGTCCACCACGACGGCAACCCGAAAACCTGGCGCGCGCCCTCGGCGTTTGGCATCAGCGGCGCGAGCCTCGGGGCGCAGCTTGGTTTTAGCACCATTCGCTATATCCTCATTCTCAATACTCAGGACGCCATCGGACAGTTTGTCGGGGTTGGCAAGATCAAGTGGGACGCCACGGCCATGGGAACCGCCGGTCAGGACACGGGCTCGGCGAGCGAATCGACTCGCGACCTAGAGCAGCACGCCGTGCTTGTCTATCGCGATTCCGGCGGTCTCTTCGGCGGCGCCACCTTTGGCGGAAGCTCCATTGAAGTGGACGACGACGTCAACCAGAAGGAGTACGGCGCGCACATCCACGTGCGGGACATCCTCGAAGGCAAGGTCCAAATACCGCAATCGACGACGCGCCTTTACGGCTTGCTCGACGGCAAGCGGGACTAATTGAAGTGCAGCCGCGCTCGTAAGAGCGTGGTCGTTTGCCACCGCCTCACGGCGGCGGCTACGTGCGCTCTAGCGGAAAGCAGCCCAGATGCGGTGAACGTCGTCGTGGTCGTCGAGCACTTGTAAAAACTCGCCGACTTCCGCGCGTTGTTCGTCCGTGAGCTGCGGAAGGTTCTTGGGGATGTAGCCCATTTCGCTGGTGACCACCGTCCAGCCGTTTTGCGAGAGCCACTGGGAAACGGTGTGAATCGCCGCGCGGTCCGCGGTGAACCGAGCTCCGCCTGAGCCCTCGGGAATGTCATCATTCTGCGTGTGGGTCAGCGGTTCGACTTCGTTGGCCCCGGCTTCGATCGCCGCAGCTTCAATATCGGCGGACGGATCGGGATGATGCGCCTCGATCAGGCCGACGTGATCGAAAAGAAATTTGTTACTCCCCGCCACGCCCAACTGGCCCTTCTTGAAGAGCACGCGGATTTCCGGCGCGGTGCGGTTGTGGTTGTCGGTGACCACCTCGACGATGACCGGCACCTTGTGCGGCGCGTAGCCCTCGAAGGCCAGCGTCTCGAGGATCATTTTTTCGCCGCCGATGCCCGCGCCCTTCTTGATCGCCCGCTCGATGTTGTCGCGGGGCACGCTTTCCTTCCGGGCTTTTTCGCAGGCCGCGAAGAGCCGCGCGTTGGAGGCCGGATCCGGTCCGCCATGCTTGGCGGCGACCATGATTTCCTTCAGATATTTACCGGTGGCCTGAGATTTCCTCAGCGAATTGACCTCGCGCTTGGCGAGTAACCATTGACGTCCCATGGTTGAATTTAACCAAGATCAGCGCGCATGGAAATCATTAAAGAGTCGTTTTGACGTCGTTAAGCTTGCCACCCGCGCTGAAAATGCCAAAGTAACAGCCCGTCCATTTCCAAGAGTGGATGGTTGTGAAAGTCAGTTCCTTCGGGCTGTGGCTCAGCTTGGTAGAGCGCGCCGTTCGGGTCGGCGAGGTCCAGGGTTCAAATCCCTGCAGCCCGACGCTGGTTTTCAACCAGTCAATTGTAGCGGCGGTCTATGACCGCCGACCGCATAAGCAATCTGATTCGAAGCGTCCTCGGCGGTCATAGACCGCCGCTACAGGTTGAACAGATCAGAGCCCCGACACCCGCTTGATTTCCTCGGGCGGATTCAGTTTCTCGCCCTGGTAATGATGTCCGCGCGGATGGCGTTCGGCTACCGGCCACGCCTGGCCGGGGCACCAGAAGGCCCACTTGTCCATCAAGGCCATGATGCTGGGGACGAGCAGGAGACGGATTACGGTCGCATCCAAGAGCACGGCGAAGGAGAGGCCCACGCCCAGTTGCTCGATCTCGACCACATCGCCGAAGGCAAAGGAGAGAAACACCGCGATCATGATGAAGGCGGCGGACGTGATGATGCCCGCGACACGTTGGAGCCCGTCCTGCACCGCCAGGTTCATGTTGTGATTGTCTAGCCAGCTTTCCCGCACGGCGGCGAGGATGAAGACCTCGTAGTCCATCGAGAGACCGAACAACGCGCAGAAGCAGATGACCAGGACGATGGTGTTCAGTCCATCCGTGGCAAAGAAATTGAACAGGAGATGTCCCCAACCGTCCTGGAAGCAGATGACCTGGAAGCCATAGGCGGCTAGGACGCAAATGAGGTTGAGGACGATGGCCTTCAGCGAGACCAGGACCGAGCGCATGAAGATCATCAGGAGGACGAACGTGCTGCAGAGCGTGGCGATGACAACCCAGGGCAGCGCGCTCATGATGACGCGATCGGCGGTGAGCGTGACCGAGGGCAGTCCGCCCACGTAATATTTGGAGCCGTCCGGATGGGCCTTTTCGCTCGCGGCCAGTAGCGCGGACATATCGTCCAGCCAGTCGCGTGCGGCCTTGGACTGCGGATCGCTTTTGCTCAGCATCAAGATCACGCTCTGCGTCTGGTCGGTGGAACTCGTCAGCATCGTCATGCGGGCCTGTTGTGCGAGCCTGGCGCCGGAGTTGTCGGTCACCGTCACGACTTTCAGTGTGTTGTCCAATGCGGAGAGTTGTTTGACGAGCGCCTTTTCCTCGTCCATGCCGCTGATGATCCAGTCGGCGTTCGGATGCTGCACCAGGATGATGGCCGGCATCATCCATCCGGCTCCGAGGTTTTCCGTCAGGCTTTCGTAGCCGAGGCGGGACTCCGACTGCTTGGGGATGTTCTTCGCCTCGATCGAGGCGATGCGGAGGCCTGTTTGGACGGGAGGCAAAGGCACGACGGGCAACGCGAGGAACGCGAGGATGGCCAGGCCGACGGCGACACACAGCCAGGGACGGCGGACAACGAAACGGCCCCACTTCTCGCAGCGCTGGGGAGAAATGCGCACATTTTTCAACGGGGTGAACAGCGCCGCGCCGTACTCAAGGTGCGGCCCAACAAGGAAAATCATCGCGGGCAGGAGGGTCAGCGTGGACAGCGCGACGCACGCGACGACCAGCATCCCGCCCACGGCAATAGAGGTGAAGAATTCGAGGGGAATAAAGAACAGCGTCAGGAAGCCGCTCATCACCAGCACGGCCGAGACTAGTACGGTCTTGCCCGCGGTCTGCCGGGTGATCTGCAGAGCTTCCTGCGTCGTGAGGTGGTTGGCGCGTTCACGCCGGTAACGGGCAAGATAAATGAGGCAGTAATCGATGCCTACGCCAAGCCCGATCATGGTCACCAGATTTGGCACAAAGAAGGTCACCGGCATGGTGCTGGCCAGCAGGCTCAGGATACCCAGGGTGCAGGTGACGCCAAGCGTGGCCACCAGGACCGGCAAAAATGCGGCCACGAGTGAACGAAAGACCAAAAGCAAAATGATAAATGCGACCGGCAACGCAATCAGTTCGCCCGAACGCAATGACTTGGTGGAGGCGATGTTGAGGTCGAGAAATAGCGCCGGGCCGCCCGTGACCCACGGATGTCCGGTGCCGGGAAACGAAAGCTTGGAGATGTCCTTGCGCAAACGGGGCACGATTTTTTCCGCTTCTCCATAAGTGGTCGCCTTGGACGCGACGAAGGCGGCGTGCCAGTCGCTTCTCGGCCAGTTCTCGATCATCACGTTGCCGTCCGTCACCTCGACGACCTTCTCGTCGCGGCTGATCGTGCTGAGAAGATTCTTCCAGGCCGCGGTCGCCTCATCGGGGGGAAGTCCCTTGGCGTCCCAGACAATGGCGGTGGGGAAAGCGAGGGCGGTCGTGAAATTCTTTACCACGTTGATCCGGACGGTTTCCGAGGGTGCGCCCTTCATGCCAGTGAGTGTGCTCTGGATGCGGCTGGTAAACTGGAGAACAAACGGAATGAATCCGGCGGTCAGGACGACCCAGAAAATGACGGTCAGGACGGCGCGGCGGCGCGTGTAATGGCGCTTGATCGGCAGGGCTTCTCCGTCAGGTTCAGGTGCGGAACCCTTCGGAAAAGGTTGACTCGGTGGGAGACTCGGCTCCGCGGCGGGCTGATTTGATCCTATTTTTGAATCCACGTTCCGTCTTCTTTCTGCACCCATTCTCCCGGAAAGGCACGATCCCGCCAAAGTTTCGCATAATCTGCCCCGACGAGTTCCATCGGTTCATTTTTAGTCTGGGCATTGGCGAGGTAAAGATAGGAGCGGTCGGTATTTTCCGCTTTCACCACGCCCTGGGCGTAGGCCAGATATTTGGGGTCGGTGGGGGGATTTCTGATATCAAGATAACCGTCGCGGTCCTCGCCGATAATGTGTGCGCTCTTCAACTGCTGAATTTCGCCAGATCGCAAACGCCGGGCGGCGGCGATTTCCAGGCTCGATTGCTCTTCCTTGGCCTTGGTGGGGGCTGTTTTCTGGTAAACGTCCAATCGGACGCCGACATCGACCTTGATCGGTTGCGGCGTGGCCAGGTTGACCGTCGGCGCGCATCCCCCGAGGCAACCAAGCGCGAGAAGCAGCCCGGTCAGCGGCAGGGCTCGCGTCCGAAAAAAAGAATGACTCAGAATAAAATTCACGGAGAAGTGGCTGCTGTCGTCCTGGTGCGGAAAGGGAAGCTGCATCCTATGGCTTGTCCTTGTTGTTGGCAACCTTTGAACTTGCGTCGGACTTGCTGAAGGGATGCAGGTACATGTCGAATTGGCGTCGCCCATTAGGGCCATTTAATATCAACGATCCCACACCGCCCTCCGGCTTGTAATCCAGCTTCAATTCTCCGTCAGAGTACGGGTAGGTCTCAAAAGTTGAAACGGCGATTTTCAATGCGTCTCGCTTGAAAGCGCTGGTGTCCACCGGCAGGTGGTTGAGCAGATCGTCGAGCGACTTGAGGTGGACGACACCCGCGGAGGGCAGTTTCAGGGAACCCTGGACGTTCTGGATATCGGTCACCTGGCCATCCACCGTAAGCTTGCCGTCGAGTTCGCCGGTCATCGTGAGATATTTTCCTCCCACTTTTTCGGCGATGGGCTCGCAATTGATTTTCTGGGCAAAAAAATCGACGTTCCAGGTAAAACCCTTGGTGTAATAAAATTCAAAATTGCCCGAGAGCTCGCCGCCCTCGCATTGTCCGTTCAGCTTTCCGTAGATGCCCTCGGGATCGAAGGTTATCGTGCTGTTCGCGTCCGTGACTGGAATATCGTTCCACGAAAGCTCCTGGACATGGATCGTGTTGACGACGTTGTTCGCGTCTGCATCAGTCGGAGGCAGGCTGAAATAGAGGCTGCCGGTGAGATCGACGATCCGGATTTTGTAGTCGGGATAATCCTGGCTCAGCCGCTGGATATTGATTGTGCTCTTGGCGCTGATCTTGTCGAGTTGGTCCAACTGGATGTTGTCCACCTTCGTATCGAAGAAAAAGGGAAAGCGCACCACCGGCTGGCCGAACGCGCTGACCGCCAATTGCCCATATTGCACTTCGAAATGGTTGACATTCCATGGCGCGGTTGGTCCTTGGGCGGGAACGCTCTTGCGGGCTTTTTTGAATTCGGAAGTGAACCAAAACAAGTCCTCGCCCACGAACAAGGTGGGCTTCATCACGTCAATCTCGCGGATTTGATGGTGCCAGAATTCAGTATAGGTGAACCGGACTTGGGTCAGCGGCAACGACAGCACGGGCGCGATCGGATCGAAGGGAGAGACAAAGACGACATTCTCGACCTCGACGGTCTGTTCCTTTGTCATCGCCGGACTCGCATCCGGCCTGTTCAAGTGGATGTCGTACAAAACGATCGGCCAACGGACGCCCAAGCGAACGGGCACCGATGTGTCCGGGATGAGATTTTGAAGCATGAGCGTGCCCCGGCTGATCTCCAGGCGTCCGATGGTCCAGTTGAGCCCGCTATCATCCGAGGCCTTTGCGCCGGTGGTTTTGTCCATCGCGGCATAAAGCGGCTTGGTGAAAACCTGGCCTCCCAAGACCTGCAGTTTGGCGACATGACGCCGGATCAGCCCGAATGGACTGGCGGTGATGATAATGGAGTCCGCATAGAAGAAGCCTCCGATCTTTACGTCATCAATCTCCAAGGTGCGCCGGTTGATCCAGAACACCTTCCCAGCGGTTGCGGGCTGGGGCAGTTGGGCGAAGATGTGGTCCACAAACCGGTCCGGATGGTACCGGATCGTATACACGAGCGCGCAAAACCACATTGCGATGACCAGCGCGATGCTTCCCAAATAGACGGCGACGCGCTCCCAGCGGATTCGAATGACCTCCGGATCGGTCTTCTGAGGCTGGGCGGGATCTGGAATCGGGTCGGTCATGGTCTTGGGCGGTAAGCCCGCGCCTTCAGACGCTGCCAGATATGATCGACAATTGGAACCGGATAGGCGAGCCCATCCCTTTAAAAATTCTAATCCGTGGCGAAAAAATTAAGACCCAATTTCTTCGGAAAGAAGGGAAATTCAAACTGCTCAGGCCACAACTGCTTCGACCGCCTGCTTTTCCACCGGGGGATTGATGCGATGGCGGGGTTTGGCCACCACGACATTGTCCGCCTGACGGCGCCGGATCAGAATCGCCGCATGGGCCAAGGGGCTGAGTTCGCTGGTGAGGGGGACTGGTGCAAAAGTGAAAATAGGCGATAGGATCATAGGTGTAATTTGAAGTTCCAATTTCTAAGGTGTCTAACGAAAGTATGCAGTTGTTTACTAAACGGTCAAGTATTACATTTTCGTAATGAACACTATTAGCTGGTATAAAGGATTTGGATCTACGTTAATACTTACGTCAAGAGCATCCTCCTTTTGCAAGGTGGCGAATTGCGAGACGAGTCTGGATTCGCTCCATCCGACAGAAAGGGAACAACTTAAGGTTGCTTGGGCTTGGGTGTTCCGCCCAATTGTCGGATCACGATCCATCCGACCGCGATGCAGATGAGGCTGTCGGCGACGTTGAACACCGGCCAGTTCAGGTGATACGCACTAATATGGACATCTAAAAAATCGACCACCCAGCCGTGGCGCGCCCGGTCGATCAAGTTGCCCAATGCTCCACCGACGAGAAAACCGCCGATAAGATTCGGTTCAAGGCCGACCCAATTGAGGCTCCGCGTATAATAGAGTGCGACCAGAATGAGAACCACGACGAACAGCATCACGAGAGCTCCTTCGCCGGCAAACATTCCAAAGGCGATCCCGCGATTTTGAACGTAGGTCAGGTTAAAGAAGCCGGGAATCAGCGGAAACGTTTCATTCGGTTTGAATGAGGACATCGTCCAAGCCTTGGTGATCTGGTCGAGACCGAGGACCAGGAGGGTCACCACATAAAAAAGAGGACGGGGCCAGCGGGCAGTCATGTCATCCCACCCTAGGGAGTCCCGTTGAATTTAGGCAAGGACGGGACGAGGGCTGCTCTTCCTCATTCGGTCACTGGAACGGGCAGGCGTCCGTACTCCCTTAACTTTTGCCGAACGAGTCGTTTCAATCCCAAGGGAAGGTCTTGGTCGGAAGCCATAAAATCGGACAGGACTCGTCCCATCTCGGAACGATCACCCACCTCAACAAGTATCGGAGCGCGATTGGCGAGGGGGCTGTCTTCACCCGAGTCAACTTTACGGTGGGAAACCCCGCTGCGGCCAAGGCAAGTCACTGTTTTTTCATCTCGGCCTTTGTCGTAGGTAAGCTGAAATCCGTAGAGGTTCCCATCCGGCTGGTACCATGCCATCAAGTCGAAATTTTCGCCACAGAACCAACGGCGGAAATAATCATTGGGAACCTGCCTGACGTTGGCCATTTCGATCACAAGCCTAGCCTAGCAGATAAACGTCTTCCTCCAAGTGACCGACGGGAAACTTGTCCGCGGGACCTTCGGCAGGCGCAAAGTTCTTGAATCGCGCAGGCCGTGGCTTAAGACTGGATGGAGATGTCGTTCCCAGAGATTCACCTGCCCGTCGTGGAGCCGTCGCAGGATTTTCCCGCAGGGGAATCCTGGCCGTTCGGGGCCACCTACGTGGAATCCGAGAAGGCCTTCAATTTCGCGCTCTTTTCGAGATACGCGACCGATGTGACCCTGGTCTTCTATCGCAAGGAAGACGTGGTCACGCCGACGTTTACGTTCAAGCTCCGGCATCCGGCGCACAAAACGGGAAACATCTGGCATTGCCGCATCCCGGTGGCGGCACTGAATGGGGCGACTCTTTATGCGTACCGGATCGACGGGCCGCGCGATCCGAAGAAGGGTCATCGTTTTGACCCGGAAAAAATCCTGCTCGATCCCTACGCCCCGGAAGTTTTTTTCCCGGCGAGTTTCAGCCGCCTGGCCTGCGAGCGTCCGGGGCCGACCGACGGCGTGGCGCCGCTCGGTTATTTGCTTATGCCTCGTCAGGCGCGTGCCTCGGGCGATATTTCGACGTTGCGTCATACGCACGATCTCATCATCTACGAACTGCACGTCAAAGGTTTTACCGCGAACCCGAATTCCGGCGTCGGCACGGCCAAGTGCGGGACCTTCGCCGGTTTGGTGGAAAAAATTCCCTATCTGAAGGACCTCGGGATCACCGTGGTCGAGCTTTTGCCTGTGCATCAATTCGATCCGCAGGAGGGGAATTATTGGGGCTACATGACCCTGAACTTTTTCTCCCCGCACCAGCAATACGCGGCGGGCGATGCGTTCGACGAATTCCGTTCCATGGTGCAGGCGTTCCACGCCGCCGGGATCGAGGTCTGGCTGGATGTCGTCTACAACCACACCAGCGAGGGGAACGAGGACGGCCCGACCTACAGCCTGCGGGGCATCGACAACAAGAGCTATTACCTGCTCACGCGCGGCGAGGAGCAGTTTTATTTGAACGATACCGGTTGCGGCAATACCGTTCGCACCGGGCACGCGGCGGGCAGGGCGCTTGTGCTGGAGAGTCTCCGTTTCTGGGCGCGCAAGATGGGCGTGGATGGTTTTCGCTTTGACCTTGCGTCCATTTTTTCCCGTTCCAGTACGGGCGCCATAAGTTCGGGCGATTCCCCGATGATCATGGAAATCAGTTATCTCGGCCGGCTCCTCGATGTGCGGCTGGTGGCCGAGGCTTGGGACATTGGCAGCTATCAGCTCGGTCGCGCGTTTCCCGGCCTAGATTGGATGCAGTGGAATGGAAAGTTTCGCGATGATTTGCGCGGGTTCGTGAAAAGCGACAAGGGCCTCGTGGCTGCCGCGATGCAACGGCTTTACGGCAGCGACGATCTGTTTCCTGACAAGGTCTACGAGACCTATCGTCCGCGCCAGAGCATCAATTTCATCACTGCACACGACGGCTTTTGCCTGCACGACTTGGTCGCCTACAACGAAAAGCACAACGAATCCAACGGGCACAAAAACACCGACGGGAGCGACTATAACCTGAGCTGGAATTGCGGACACGAAGGCGACGTCGAAGCGCCCCCAGACGTGCTCGCCTTGCGCCTGAGACAGGCCAAAAACTTCTGCGTCCTGCTCCTGCTCGCGCAAGGCACGCCGATGATCGTGGCTGGGGACGAATTCCTGAACACGCAGCGCGGCAACAACAATCCCTACAACCAGGACAACGCCACCACCTGGCTCGACTGGGACCGGCTCCAGCAGAACCACGAGTTCTTCCGCTTCTTCAAGCTGATGATCGCCTTCCGCAAGGTGCATCCTTCCATCGCACGCCACACCTATTGGCGCGAGGATGTGAGTTGGTACGGAACGTCCGGGCCAGTTGATACCGGACAGAAGTCGCACTGGTTTGCCTACTGCTTGCGCGGCGCCTCCGTGGGCGACGACGATCTCTACGTCATGGTCAACGCCCACTGGGAAGACCGCATGTTCACCGTGCAGGAAGGCAACCCGCAGGACTGGTCCTGCGTCGTCGATACGGCCCTTGACAGCCCCAACGATTTTTCGGAAACGGACCGCCCCCTGTCCGGCCCGAAGTATCTCGTCACTGCCCGCTCCGTGGTGGTGCTGAAGTCGATCGCGAAATCGAAAACTTGATCAGATGTCAGCCTGTAGCGGCGGTCTATGACCGTCGACGATTTACGAGCTAGGTGGCAAAGCTCGGCGGTCATAGACCGCCGCTACAGGCTGAATTGAAACTGTCCCCCCTCCCGTCCTTCAAGATTGACTGCCACATCGCCAGCCCTTAGGCTTTTCTCCCCTCTCGAAAGGGGGCGTATTAATGGCGACCGTAGCTCAATGGTAGAGCTCCAGTTTGTGGTACTGGCTGTTGCGGGTTCGAGTCCCGTCGGTCGCCCATTTGTTATTCCGAGGGGGAAATACCTTAAGGCCCGCGAAAATCAGATTGGCATTACGCCTGCACGATCTTCGCCATAATTCCTCCCCGCTTCGCGCTCAGGATGGTTCAGGAGGGGCGATTGCCAATTTTCACAAATCGTGGCATAAGCAGGCATGGATGCTTTGGTGAACTTTCCCGGGTGGCATTTACTCGGCGCTTTCCCAGACAACGGACCTAACGACGTAGGAAGCTGGCTTATCCATAACGACGGGGAGGCGTTGCTTTTGGAAGTCCCCCCCGGGTTAACCGTCGATGTGGTGGCGGCGGGCCTCAAATCAGTTGGCGCGGGACTGCGCTACGTCACGGCCTCGCATTTACACGAGGGCCATCTCGACATCGATTGCTGGAACAAGTTGGAGGAAGCTTACGTTGGGACTCATTTTATGCGCCCGACCGAAACGAAAGTTGGGGCAGACATTTTGATTAACCTTGGAGGCGAACCTCTTTGGCTGATCAAGGCTCCCAAGCATTCTCCAAGTGATACCGTGACCGTTTTCCGCGGTGTGGCGATGACGGAAGACATTGAACTCGGCACGCTTGATTCGGTGAACGAGGAGGTCTCACGCACCACCAGGGCGGCGAGCATGAACTATCTTCGAGGCTTTGAGGAAAGAACGGGCTACCACATCCATACCATTGTCAGCGCACACTTGAACGACTTTCGCCAAGGGGTGGATTGGCGAAGTCTTTTTGAAGTGGGATGATGGCAGTAGCCATGCGCTTAGGATGGACCAACGGCAGTGATTTCATTCGCATTGAATTTACCTCCACGCTTTAGGATTGCTCGCTGAGCCGCGTGTGCAGAATGTAAATACTCGATGCACTACGCCATAATTTTCGTCCTGCTTCTGAGCTTTGTTGTTGGGCTTGGACTGCTTGCGCGGCGGCTTTCCATTCCGTATCCGATTCTGTTCGTCATCGGCGGACTGATGATCGGCTTTATTCCGAACCTGCCGGCGATCAGCCTGGATCCGGATTTTATTTTCTTCATCTTCCTGCCGCCGCTGCTTTATATCCAGGCGGTCTTCACGTCGTGGCGCGATTTTCGCCGGGAGCTTCGCGCCATTTCGCTCCTCGCCATTGGTCTCGTCATTGCCACTACGGTCACGGTTGCCTTTGTCGCCCATTGGATCATTCCCAACTTTTCGCTCGCGGCCGGGTTCGTCCTGGGCGCCATCATCTCGCCGCCCGATGCCATTGCCGCGTCGGCCATTGCCCAACGCCTCGGTCTCCCGCGTCGCGTGGTCACCATCATCGAGGGCGAAAGCCTGGTCAACGACTCCACCAGTCTTGTCATCCTCAAGGTCGCGTTGGCCGCGGTTGGACTAGGCGTAGTCCACATCAAGGATGTCTGGCTGCCCGGATATTTCCTTGCCGTCTCGGTCGGTGGAATCGCCGTGGGTCTCGCGATCGGGTGGGTGATGAACTGGGTTCGGCAGCGCATCAGGGACGACGGCGGACAAATTGTCCTAACGGTCTCGATCATGACGCCGTTTGTCAGTTATCTCGCCGGTGAAATGGTCCACGTCTCCAGCGTGCTGGCCGTCGTCTCGACCGGACTTTATCTCGGCTGGGACTCGCCCGAGGTGATCACGCCCACCGTCCGTCTCCAGTACCGCGCGGTATGGGACATGATCATTTATCTGCTCAACGGATTTGTCTTCATCCTCATCGGCCTGCAATTGCCCGGCATTCTTCACGGGATGGAGGAGCCGTGGTGGCCCTGGCCGCTTTTCTACGCGGTCGTCATCAACTTCATCTGCATCATCGTGCGGCTCGGCTGGATGTATCCCGGCGCTTATCTCCCGCGCTTGATCAAAAGCATTCGCGACAGCGAGGTAAAGCCCGATCCCCGCGAGATTTTCATCGTCGGATGGTGCGGCATGCGTGGAGTGGTGTCGCTGGCCGCCGCCCTGGCGCTCAACGGCTACGCTGCTTTCCCCGGCGGCCATCTCGTCCAGTTCATCGCCTTCAGCGTCATCCTGACCACGCTGGTTTTCCAGGGACTCACGCTGCCCTTTTTGATCCGCTATCTCGGTGTCGGTGACGACGGTTCCGCCGCCCGAGAAGAGACCGAGGCGCGTAACCGCATGTCCGATATTGCGCTGGAAAAAATAAAAGGGCACCGCCTCGAGAAAAAATATCCCGAGTCGGCCATCGATACCGTCGAACAAATTTACCGCGAACGCGCCATCAGCCTGAACGATACCATCGCCGACCAACTGGGTTGGAGCGAGCATCGGAATCATGAGCTCAGCGTCCGTCGCCTGCGCCGTGGACTCATCGGCGCCCAGCGTCGCTCGCTGGTCCAGATGCGCCGCGCCGGGCTGATTGGCGATGATGTCCTGCACAAGATCGAACACGAACTCGATCTCGAAGACGCGCGGTATAAGGTCATCGCTCAATAGAGAGATCTGCAAAGTCTCTCGCTTTTAAAATGACGGATTGTTTGTGAATCAGGGCTCTGTCTTTAGCGATGGGTACTGGCTCAACGTGGCATCCGAATCCTCCCGGGAAAGAAGCTGTTTCCTCAGCCATGCGATCGCGTCGGACCGAGTGTGAAAGACATTCGCGTTCCAGCCAAGATCATCGGCCAGGGTATGCCACAACCGCGCCAGCGCGTAGGGCAACGGGGACGGGGCCACGATGGCGATAAATGCGCCAGGCGTGTACGAGGCCGTCTTGCGGTTCATTTCCACCAAGCGCCGGATATCCGCTGGAGTGACGTTCATGTCCGTGGTCTCGGAGAAATCGACCAAGCCATAGCGGAGTTTGCGCGCGCGCGCTTCGTCGAGGCTTTGTTCCAGAGCACTGGAGAGAAGTTCCAAACCAGTGACGAGGCCGCTGCCCATTTTATGCATGCCTCTCCCGTCGTCGACGTAAGAGGTCGTATAGGGCATGGATCAACTCCTCTGGCGCTCCCCCGCTTCGACAAATAAACTCCACTTTTGCCTGCGGTCAACTTCCGAATGGGGGAGGCGAGTAGCCCTAAGGGCGGGCTTAACGAAATCCGCCGGAGACAAACCATGTTTCGCCGGAGACCCACGCCGCATCATCGGAGGCCAGGAAGGTCGCGACCGAGGCGATGTCCTGAGGTTGTCCGATCCGGCCGACCGGCGTTTGCGCTTCGATTTGCTTGCGCATTCCGCTCTCTGGGTCAGTGACGCCTGCGGTCGTTGTTCCTTCCGTTTCCACCATGCCGGGGGCGATGGCGTTGACGCGGATTTTTTTCGGCCCAAGTTCCTTGGCCAGCGAGATGGTGAGGACGTTGACTGCGGCCTTGGTGGCGCTGTAGACCGACGCACCGGGGAAGCCGAGCGTGCTGACGATCGAACTGAGGTTGATGACGCTGCCGCCCTTCGCGTCGAAATGCTTCGCCGCTTCCTGCGTGGCGAGCAGCGTGCCGAGCACATTCAGGTCGAATTGCTTGTGGAAGTGGTCTTCCGTGACTTCTTCGATCGGCTTGAACTCATAGATACCGGCGTTGTTGACGAGAATGTCGAGACGGCCAAAGGCCTTCTTGGCTTCCGCGAACAGCGAGGTGATTTCCGCTTTCTTGGAGACGTTGGCTTTCACGGCGACAGCCTTGCCGCCGTTCTTGGCGATCTCTGCAACCACGCGGTCCGCGCCTTCCTTGCTGGAGGAGTAGTTGACGACGACCGATGCGCCTTCGGCGGCGAGGTGCTTGGCGATGGACGCGCCGATGCCTTTGGAGGCTCCGGTGACGACTGCGACTTTTCCTTCGAGTTTTTTCATGATGTTCTTTCGATTGGTAGGGTTGGGTGAGGGATAAACTAAATCGGATTACTCGATCCAGCGAGTGACCGGAACGAGGACGGGACCTGCCGTGGCCGGGCTGAACAGGTAGCCAAGGTTAGGCAGTGCTTGGGTTGCCGAGCGCTCTTTTACCTGGGCCTGAATGTGCCGGGTTTGGAGAAGGCCTTTGTTGATGGTGGGCAACGGTTCCGTCTTGGTTTTAACGGGAGTGATTTGGTGGATCATGGTGGTTTCCTTTCGAGTGAGTTAAATTATTTTAGTTGACTGGTTGGTATAGGTTGTGGGCAAAAAAAGGGGTCAGGCGGCGACCGTGGAAACTTGTTTCAGATTCAAGAGGCGCAGCACGCCCGGCTGCAGGCGATCCAAGTTTTTTGGATTATTATCAATCTTGGCCTGCATGATCACGCCCATCACATAGGAGTAGAGCTCGCGGGCCAGTTCCGTATGGTCCTTGGATTCGATCAAGCCTTCGGTAGCCAAATCGCGGACAATCGACTCGAAATACTTCACGAAGCGGCCACTCATTTGCTCGACCTTTTTGCGGATGTTTTCGTCCTGGGTGCTGAGCTCGCTGCCGAGAGCGCAGAACGGGCAACCGAGAACCTTGCCGAAAGTGCGGTACTTTTCGTTCTGATCGGCGACAGTGCCCTGGCAGTATTTGTTCAGACGCTCCAGGGGGGGAAGTTGGCTGGAGAAAACTTGGTCGAGAATGGGTCGTTTGATTTCCCAATGGCGCTCAAAAGCGGCCACGGCGAGATCGGACTTGGACTTGAAAGCGTAATAGAAGCTGCCCTTGTTCACGCCAGCCTTGGTGCAGATGTCATCCACGCTGACGGAACCGTAACTGCTCTCCCAGATCAGCTCCAAAGCTGTCTCGAGTAGTTTCCGTTTGGTTTCGCTTTCCTGTTTCACAAGCAGACCATAGTTGACTGGTCGGTATAGCGCAAGTGATATTTTTAAATTATTTTTGTAGCTCCTAAATCCGTCATCCTGAGCTTGTCAAAGGATCAGTTCAGTTTGTAGCGGCGCGTCTATGACCGCCGAACGCATGAGCGGTGCGGCTTTCAGATAGCCTCGGCGGTCATAGACGCGCCGCTACAGATGAATGCGGAGTAGTCGCTTCCAGGATTGTTTCGACGCCGGCCTTCTCTAACTTCAAGACATGGCTCGCGCGCAAGGGAAACCCATAAAGGCCCGTCCGGCGGAGGCGCCGATGATCGGCTTTGCCAACCAGCAGGACTGGCGCGCTTGGCTGGAGGCGAATCATATCGATCCTACCGGCATCTGGCTTCAAGTGGCGAAAAAGGCATCCGGCATCCCCTCGGTCTCCTATCTTGAGGCACTCGAAACGGCGCTTTGTTTTGGTTGGATTGACGGGCAAAAAAGACCGCTGGATGACAAATATTGGCTGCAAAAATTCACCCCGCGCCGCGCCAAGAGCGGTTGGTCGAAAGTCAATCGGACAAAGGCGCTGTTCCTGATCGAGCAGGGCCAGATGCGCCCGGCGGGGCTGCTGGAAGTGGAGCGCGCCAAGGCGGATGGACGATGGGAGGCAGCTTATGACTCGGCGAGTACCGCGGTTGTGCCGCCCGATCTGGAAAAAGCGCTGGCGAAGTCCTCCAAGGCAAACGCATTCTTCGCGACCCTCGACAGGGCAAATCGTTATGCGATCCTTTATCGGATCCAGACCGCCAAAAAACCGGAGGCGCGACGGCTGCGCATCCAACAATTTGTCGCGATGCTGGCCAAGAAAGAAAAGTTGCATCCTCTCCTTGGAAAAAAGGCCCCTAAATCATGAGCGACAAGATTACTCCGCCGGACCTCGAGACGCGACAGGCCGTGGCGCGTTTGCTGGCCGGTTATTTTGTCGTCCATCTCCAGGCGGAACTGCGCAAGCCGGACGCCGTGCTGCTGGAAGTCCACAAGGACAAACCGGTGCGCCAGATGATGACGGATCTGCTGGCGCGGGTCCGGACGGAGTTCGACATCGGCGAGGGATATCCGCTTCCCGCGGACAACCTTTTCAAGCGGTGGTGCACGCTCAATGGGAAGTGGGATTACGAAGATTCCGCCTTCATCGCCTATAACCTGATCTTCATCAACCGGCTCTTGGACCTGCGCGAAGGCACCCCGGAAAGCCGCCAGCGGTGGTTGTCCGCGATGGCCGACGGGTTCAGCAGTTTCAATTACGAACAGCTGGGATTCTCGGTTTCCTTCTTTCTCGACTCGGAAAGCATCGTGCGGGAACTGCTCCGGCAGGCAGTGCGCGACCATCTTCCCGAGTTGGGTGAAGTCGGTGATGCGCTCATCCTGAGTCAAAGCCGCGCCTATCAAACCGCTATGTCTGATTACTTTGAGGGCGTGCTGAAGACGACGCTGGCCGACAATGTGCGCCTGCTGCACGGGATTCTTCCACAACAGGTCGCCAGCGAATTGAAGCGCAACGGTTCCGTGCAGCCGGTCCATTTTCAGGATGCGGCGGTGCTCTTCACCGATTTCGAGCGGTTCAGCCAATTCACGGCCCATCTCGCGCCAAGCGAAGTGCTCCGGCGTCTCGATATTTACTTCACGGAATTCGATCGCATCGCCGCGGTGCACGGACTGGAAAAAATCAAGACGATCGGCGATTCGTACATGGCAGTGGCTGGGGTTCCGGAGCCGCACGCTGACCCGGTGCGCGCCGCCTGCGACGCGGCGCTGGAGATTCGCGACGCCTCCAACCACATCTCCGATTTGTCCGGCACGGAAGGCTGGAAAATCCGCATCGGCATTCAC
>Ga0206996_1045_pt1 | contig 31742 bp, 29 predicted proteins | sample Alteio_BWMinCont_2_FD_153467 | JGI IMG/M metagenome (GOLD analysis project Ga0206996, IMG submission 153467) | Enriched cells from forest soil in Barre Woods Harvard Forest LTER site, Petersham, Massachusetts, United States -... | ecosystem: Environmental > Terrestrial > Soil > Temperate forest >...
GATATGCTTTATTTCTATTATTTTTTGCTCTTTTGTCAGATGTGAGCTTCGCTCAAGCACCACCTTCCATTTGGCAAATAGTAGATGGCAACATTATTCGCTGGGCTTATTCAGGTGGAGATGAATTTAATGGAACCTCTCTCGATAGAAATATATGGCATTGTGTACCTTACAGAAACAATGTTGAAAATAAAGAATTACAATACTATACAGTCAAGGACAATCTCGATGTTAGCAATGGAACACTGAAAATCATTACAAAACAGGATGGTGTAGATAGTTTAGTCGTTCCCTATGAAGACCCTACTGTTGTTCTCGAAGACGGTCTCCCTAATTTGAGGCATTTTGACTACACTTCAGCCAGAATAGAAACGAACCAAATGTATTTGGGGGGTCTTTTTGAAATTAGTTTTAAGCCACCTGTTGGTCGCGGACTATGGCCTGCTTATTGGGGGTATGGTGCCAATCCGAATGAGGAACTAGATGTCTTTGAATACAAAGGCGAAACCCCAAATAAGATCCATTGGAATGTCCATTGCCCTTCTGGTTGTACAGATATTGGGCAATGGGTTACGGCAACTGGAAATTTCTCTGATGGATTTAATGATATGATGGGGGAATTAGATAATGTAGATGCTATTTGGTACTTGAATAATGTCCCTTTTGCTTCTTGGCTAGGTAGTTTGCATTTTCAAGAAAATCTAATTCTCAACATGGCTGTTGCGTCAGACAATGGAGCTTTTGGCCCCGGACCTGACAATACAACACCTTTTCCAGCTACATATGAAATAGACTTTGTTAGATTCTGGACACGTTTGGATTGTGAGCAAATTATGACTGTTTGTAATTATCATCAGACTTTGACCGATCCATCTGTTTTAACTGGCCAACAAATTCAGATGGGAGGAGGAACTAGCTGTTTCCCGATTCTCGAAAATGGACAGTTTCTTAATTTAATTGCAACCGATAATGTTACTCTTGAACCTGGATTTGTTGCAAGAAATGGATCAACATTTCATGCTCAAATTATCGGATGCCCTGGTCCAGTCCAGGCAAGGTCAAAACCACCCGGACCGTTAACAATTAAAAATGATGATAAAACTTCCCCAATTGTCGATCCCTCTTCCAAGAAGGCTTCTCTTTACACAAAAATATTTCCCAACCCAACAGCTGGAAAAGTGACGATAGAATTTGTCGGCCAGATCTCAATGAATATTTCAATCGAGCTAATTAATTCAGTTGGTCAGATCGTTTTTGCCAAAAGCGATATTAATGAACCTTTATTTGATATTGACATATCCAACCTACCCAAAGGTGTTTATACCTTAAAAGGTCTTTTCGGAGAAAAGGTTATAACGGATAAATTGGTATTGCAATAGATTTTGGCGTGGACAGTAGATACTAATTATACCCCATAATTAGTATCTTTAGCCTCAATTTGTTCAATTATCTTACTTTTTTTCAGCTTTGTCTGTTTTTGCAATTTATTGCTCAACAAGAAATGTCTGATTTTTCATCAACATATTCACAAGCATAAATGCTTCATTTGAAAATAGTTCTTTTCATTACATTCTTCGCTCCCTTAAGTTTGATTGGACAATCGCTTATTGGTTTGAATTTAGGTAGCAATCAGGCAACCTTTCATACGGATCCAGCTAATGAATTAATTACAGCCCATACAAGCCCTGCCTATCAAGGCTCCTTCTTTTATAAAGGCCGCAAAAACAAACATTTGAATCTAATGATGGAGTTGAATTACAGAATAAAATCAAATGATTTATGGATACTTAATTCAGGATTAAATAATGCAGCAGATATCTATGGTCACTTTAATCTGAGCTATTTAAGTTATTCAATACTACCTGAAGTAAGATTTGGCAGACGGTTCGAGTGGTATTTACATGTCGGACCATATCTTTCTTATTTGTTATATTCTTCCTTTACTGGTCATGAAATAGGATATGGTATGAGCTATCCGGGAATTGTAGCGTTCAATGGCTTTAATACGGATGCAAACAAAGTCATTGGCAGTTCTGAGTGGGGAGGTTTGGCAGGAAGCGGATTTAATTATAAACTCTCTGCGAAATTAAATGTGAATGCAGAGATTCGTTATTTTTTTTGTAGTCCTTCCATGAACTTTCGTTCTAATGATCTCGGAATAGTGGCCGGAATTTCATATTTGCTGGAAACATTTAACCCTCTAGGGAAGTTATCCAAGGTACTATCTTTGCCTTGATGTTGAAGTCCCCGACAGCGCGGATTTCGGCGAGGGGCTGTGTGTTATCCCCCGATGGCGCGGATGTGCCGGGTTGTTTAGTGTGCTTGGACATCCGTGCCGATTTTAAAAGGTTCAATGGAACTGATAGCTTAAAGTGATTTGCAATCGCTTCCTCTTCTGCCTACCTTCGCAATGCAGGTATCACAGAAATGAGTTATCATGTCGGATAAATATAAAATCAGAGATACGGAGCGTAAAGAAAATAAGATGACAAAAGAACTTTCAAGCCCAATAGTACCCGATGAAGTTGTAATGAATAAAATTTATGTCGTTAGGGCATGAAGGTAATGCTTGATAACGACCTTGCTGAACTTTACGAAGTTGAAACACAGGTTTTGAATCAAGCGGTAAGCAGGAATGAAGATAGATTTCCCTCTGATTTCATGTTCCAACTAAGTGAGAAAGAATGGGGAAACTTGAAATCACAGACGGTGACATCAAGTTGGGGTGGAAGAAGAAAATTACCATCCGTATTTACTGAACATGGTGTATTGATGTTGTCAAGTGTATTGAATAGCAAAAAGGCAATAAAAGTAAATATTCAAATCATGAGAGTGTTTACCCGAATTCGTCAGATGCTTACGGAAAACACCGACCTGCGTTTAGCGGTTGAAAAACTTGAGCGAAAATCGGAGAACCATTCAAAAAATATTGAACTGGTTTTTAAATATCTGGATGAACTGCTGGGAAAGAAAGAGAATTCAAAGCCCCGAAAACTCATCGGATTTAAACCAGCCAAAAAGAAAGCCAAATAGCATGTCCGTATTGATAATAGACAATAGAAAGGCTCCTTTACAGGAGCTTTTTTTATTTACATTTACTTCCAGTTCTTTGAAAAAACAAGATGAAATAACTCAATAGGCTACTACTCCTTAGTGCCCTTAATGCCTAATGGTTATTTTTTGGCCATTCAAAAGGAATATAAAATAATTCACTTGAACACAATGGAGAAAAGGCAGAGATACGCTAAAATACAACCAGCATTGCATATCCCCACCATCGGGTATTAAATTTGCTTAGATTTGAACATGAATTCAAAGGCAATCTGCTTTATACTTTCCGCAATTTTAACAAGCTTCACCCAGTTCCTGTTCTCACAAAATCCTACTCAGGATTCCATTCACCGGGTCCTGACCAATATAAAAGAAGATAGCATCAAGGTCAATATCCTGAACCGTATGTCCGAAGACTTCCTCGGATCAGAAGATACAATAAGTGCCATGAAGTGTGCCAACGATGCTCTCCTGCTGGCAAAAAGAGTCAATTTTAAAAGTGGGGTCTCCAAATCCTATTCCAACATTGGATATATATATGCAAACGAAGGTCGCTTTACAGAAGCTTTGCACGTCTTTGAAATGGCTAATGACAAAGAAGGCATGGGTGGTTCTTATATTGGAATAGGGGGAAACTTTGTTTCCGAAAAAAAATATGAGGAAGGCCTTAAATACTACCTGAAAGCATTGAAGCTGTTTGAGAGCATAAAATATTCCACAGGACTGGCATTATGTTATAACAGCATCGGGGATGTTTATTTCCTTCAGATGAAATACAGCGAAGCCTTCAGCAATTATTCAAAAGCACTCCAGATAAACAACGAGCTTGAGGACCAGAGCGAAGTAGCAGAGGTGACTGAAAAAATCGCTATCGTTTATGAACGGCAAGGAAATATTACCGAGGGGCTTAACAATCATATGGCCGCCTTAAAGATTTTTGAAGCTCTGAAAGATGAAATGAACGCTGCCACCTGTTACCATGAAATAGGAAACAATTACGCTTTGCAGGGAAATTTTGCCGAAGCTTTATTGAACCAGAACAATGCACTGTTGCTTTCGAAGGACATTCGGGATTCCACTGGGCAAATCAAATCCATGAGCGGAATTGCTTTTATCTATGAACGCCAGGGTAATATAAATGAAGCGTTAAAATATTATGCAGAGGCTCTGAGTCTGCACCCGGAACTCACAGCAGTGAAGGAAGCCGCTTTTATATATCAGCGTTTAGGACTCATCCATGAATCTCAGACCAACTATCAGGCTGCATTGCAAGAGCAGGAAACCGCATTGAAATTATACAGAACCGCAGAGGATGAAAAAGGAATCGGAGATGTCTATAATAACAAAGGTTGTGTTTTTCTGGACGAACAAAAATATTCCCAAGCCATCAGCTCTTTCGACGCAGCTATCAAAACCTTTACGGCTATAAAATTTAAACAGGGCATGGCCAGCGCACAATCGAATATGGGTAGAGCCTATATGCATCAGGGATTCTTCCAGCAAGCCCTCGACAATTACCTGCCCGCCCTCCAGCTCTTCGAAGAAATAGGCGACAAATGGAATATGGCCACAGCTTATGGGAATATAGGATTTGCGTATAAGCGTCTGAAGAATATGGAACTGGCCAATGCGTATTTCACGAAAGGGTTGGGGTTGGCGAATGAAATCAAGGCAAGCGGTGTTTCAGATCTGATCAAAAGGCAGATGGATGCCCCCTAATAACCTTTATGCTTTCCTGACTTATGCTCCTTAATGAAATTTCTCGCCCTTTTTCAGCATCTCTATAAGAGTCTTCATCCTTTTCACTCGGGTCTCGGGTTTCTTAGCCGTCTGTAACCTCCAAAGTATTGCATATCGGTTCGTTTTGTTAAGACCTTCAAAGAAAGCAAGGGCCTTTTTGTTCTTTGAGAGTGCTAATGCGAAATCTTCCGGCACCGTTATATTACGGGGGGAGTCATAGGCCCTCTCCCATCTCCCATCTGCTTTTGCAGCTTCTGCAGCTTTTCTTCCAGGGGCCTCCAGCTTTCCGCTGGCTTGAAGCCTGGCGATATACTCTATATTTCTTTTGGACCACATACTCTGGGGTCTTCTCGGTGTAAACCGTTGCATATAGGAATGCTCATCGCAGCTTTTTGCTTGCCCATCGATCCAGCCATAACAGAGTGCTTCGTCTAAAGCTTCCGCATAAACAATAGACACGATATCCGATGCCTTTTTGTAAAATCGCAGCCAGATTCCAGGGCAAACAGCATGATTTTTTTGAAGCCATCGCCTAAACTCTGCCTGTGTGGAGAATAATAGGATCTCCAGTTCAGCTTTAACAACCGGAGCTTTTTCTTTGGTCTTATTGCTTTTTTTAAGTGTCACTTCCTTATTTTCGTACGAAGGTAATTCATATTTATTCGCTCTACCCCCTTTTAGGTGCAGGAATTCGAGACTTCAATCAACTATTATTCCGCGCCATCGGTCGTCTAAAACCACTAAGACACTAAGGACACTCAGAAACACTAAGAAATAATGACTTGGTGAATCTTAGTGCCCTCTTCGCCTGCGCGCCAGTAGGAAGGCAAGCGCGGAGCTTCGGCGAGCACGGTAGTGCCTTAGTGGTTATTTTTTGTCCACCTGCTATAAAATAGTGTCAAGGGGACCTAACAGCGTCATCTTCCGATTTTCATTAATTTTGATTCATGCGGATTCTTACTCCCTTCTCATTCTTTGTTCTCCTCCTTTTCTTTCAGGAAGGATGCGTTTCCACAAAGTCGAATCAAAGCAGGTATATCAACAATGACTCCACCGGACTTTTCAGTACACACCCCAGCAGACCTTTCAAGTATGGTTATGCTTATAATAAAGAAGAATGCTCCGACGGATACAAGAGTCTTTTCCTCGACCTGGGCCTGAAAAAAGGAGATGTGGTTGCGGATATCGGTGCTGCGAGTGGGTGGATTGAAGGTATCTTCTCCGTTTTTTCGGATAGCATCACCTACTATGTGGAAGACATTGATACCAATTATGCAAATGAATCTCAGCTAAAGAAAGTCGTTGATTATTATTCGAATGTCAGAGGAAGTCCTCAGACCAATAAATTCTATTTCGTCACCGGAACAAAAACAACCACCAACCTACAGGATGGAATGTTCGATAAGATTATTATGAATAACTCCTACCACGAAATAAAGGCTCAACAAAAAATATTGAAAGAGGTCCTCAAAAAACTAAAGCCTGACGGGAAATTAATTATTGCTGATTGCTTTTCGAATAAATATACGACGTATCATATTCCCGGATGTGGCTACAAAGCCGAGAGCATGAAAAAGATAAAGGATGAGGTAGAAAGTGCCGGGTATTTTCTCATCGATATGTCAGAACCGGAAAACTCGTTTAGCAATATCCTTACGTTTGAGAGGGACCGGCATCGGACTGTCCCTTTATACGATAAAATCAATAGCGTTCAGCCGTTTATCGAAGTGCTGGATAAACTAAATGACGTGACCTTCGCAGAAGATTCTGACGAGGCGAAAGACATTGGCGTTTTCTTAGAGGCACATCTGGAACAGCTCACACCGGTGTACCGCTCGTTGGAGGATTATCTCAGCAGCCTGGGCTACGAATGGATAGATGAAAAACTTTATCCTGCCGCATTGAATGTGATGCAGATCTGGATAAAGCTTTATCCGAATTCAGCGGACGCCTATTATGGTCTGGGACAGGTTTATCTTAAAAGTCTGAATTACCCGCTTGCCCTGATCAACTTTAATAAAGCTCTAAAACTCGAACCAGACGACAGATATATTCAGCGTGCTATATCACAGGTCAAATCCACCCATTGAGTTTGTAATAGATTATGGCCGTAAATTCCCGAAGACAGTTTATTTCCAGTTTGAGATAGTTCCAGAAATTATAGCGCAAACCGAGCTTGTCGCTCACATCGGGCATATACCCCTTGCCTCCTAGTTTTTTGAAATCAAAACCGAGATCAACAAACATCGCGTTTTCGAAAGCGGCTTCCCCGCCTACATGTTTAAATCCGGCCTTCCTGAATGTGGCGGTGGTGCGGCGCATATTTTCAGGAGACGTAATGAATACTACATGCTGTTCGAGGAGGCCGGGATAGTCGTGAGCCAGGCAGAGCGCCTGTTCTCTGGTATTGGTCCCTCTTTTCTCGATATGAATCCTCAGGGAGTCGACTTTATGTAACATAAGTTCATCCCGCATTTCACTGATCACGATCGTATCTTTAGGATGTATGATCCATACCCCACTCTCCGGGAAACGAGCTGCCATAGCAGAAGTGTAATAGAGACGAATAAGATTTGCCTCGCTCGGCATTCCGCTTCCTCCGAGTATAACAATGGCATCAGGCTTAAAATCATATTTATTGCCGCTTTTCCCAAGCCAGGCCATGACGTCATAAGGAACCCGGGTAAAGCTTAAAACCAGCAAGAGGAAGGTGAGCGCACCTAGAGAAAGAAAGATCCAGCGGAAAGACTGCTTTAAGATTAATAAGAGTTTGTCCATGTTTTTTGGCCTGGGACGAAGATACGACCTCTTCATCCCTCCTCATCCTTATTTTGATTAAATTTGATTATGAGTTACCGGTTTCTCCTTGTTTTCCTCTTTGGGGTTTTCTTCAAACAGATGGCCACCGCTCAAACGGAGAAGAATCATCAGGAGCTGGTGACACTGAATATTCAGCATGCAGGGTTATTCGGGAACAGCTATATTCCTCCATCCCTGTTTTCATCCACCCTTTCAACCGTTCATCTTCCTCCTTTCAGTTACCGGAAGACTCTCGACAGAGGAGCCGTATTTTGTAGATTTGAAAGTACCGTCAATATGAAATATAATATCTGGCTGAAAATTCGCGCAGGCGATATCGACTCCTATCACCGAATGATCGAAGTGAAGGAATAAGGGTTCCGAAACGGCTTTTAGGCACTAATAGCTGGTAATATTCCAATGTTTTCATTATATTTATCATCCGTTAGCAGCGAGCATACTCAGCCTTGTTAACAGACTTCATCCAAACATCATGAAAAGATCAAGAATCCTCCTTGTTATCCTGTCTTTGATAGGACTTACCGCTTTCGGTCAGGCACAGACCACCAAGGGTATCGTCAAATCGGTACAGCCTTTCAACGACCAATATACCCTGACGGTCAATGACATTTCTTATGTCTTGCTGGTTGATACCAAGAGTACTGCCAGAAAACTCTTTTTGGTCAATCGCAAATTCAGAGATATCCTCATCGAAAAAGGAGGAGTATACGAGCTTAATCCGAAATATGCCGGAAAAACACTTTCACTTACTTATACGGTGAATGGCAAAGGATGGAACTGCATTAAATCTATAGAAGTTTCAAAATGATCAAAAAACTACTTCTCTCATCTGTTTCTGTAGTGCTGGGTCTTGGAGCCGGAGCCCAGACTATTTTGGGTATTGATGTTTCCACCTACCAGGGAAACATCACCTGGTCATCCGTCAGGAACACCTCCACGAAACTCTTCTCCTGGGCCAAAGCCTCAGAGGGAGTCAATATTACCGATAATCAATTTGTCAATAATGAGAATAACGGAACCGCTGCTCATGTATATATGGGAGCCTACCATTTTTCAAGAGCTGAATCGAATACTGCGGTTGCAGAAGCGAATTATTTTCTAAGCGTTGCCGGTTCTTATATAGGCCCAGGTCACCTCCCTCCTGCTTTGGATCTGGAAGATCCGGGAGGATCAAGTCCAGCGCTTACCTCTTATTTTACAAGTGCTGCACTCACTACCTGGGTAGTCGACTGGATGACGACGGTTCAAAATGCTACCGGGGTCACTCCGGTTCTTTACACCGATGGATCTATTGCCAATTATCTTGGAAGTGCCGCACATGCCTACAAGCTTTGGACTGCCGATCCGGATGGAAGTCCTACGGCTACTCCAAGCGCTACCTATATCGGCACCTGGCCTACCTGGACCTTCAAACAATATTCCTGGACCGGTGCTATTTCCGGGATCAGCGGCAATGTCGACGAAGATGTGTTTAACGGAGATACTGCAGCATTCAATCTGCTGGTGAATCCGGTACCCCCTGTATGTCATACCTGGTATGCAACATTTCCTTATGCAACCTCTTTTGAAACGCAGTGGGTAACAGACAGCTGTGCAGAAGTTGCACAACGGCTGCCTGACATGTATTGGAAGAGCAGCACCGGAGGCACCACCCCTAACGGAGATGACTTCTGGCATCGGCAGGATTACACCGGTGGAGACTGGAGCACCCCAACCAACGGTGCTTATACACCCGTGGCCTCCAATGGATCGTATAGCGCAAGGTTTCATAATGATCCTCCTCCGGCAGGTTCCATCGGTATGCTCGATCTTTATATCAACCTCTCTCCAACCGGAACAAAAAACATTAGTTTTGATTATATACATAATGAAGCATCCCCATCGCCCTTTTCTTTTGATGTGCTGCTTTCTACTGACGGAGGAGCGACCTTTCCAACTACGCTCCTCACGATTACTTCAGCCCAGATGGCTGCGTGGACTACTCAAACCGTAACCACCACCTCCACCTCCGCCACAAGTGTGCTTCGCTTTAGAACAACAGACAAGGGAACTGCGGATGTAGGAATAGACAACTTGAAGGTAAGTACCGTGCCTACCGGAATTGATGAGCCAATACTAAACTCTAACTTTGCCGTATTTCCGAATCCTAATAACGGTTCCTTTACCTACTTCGTTTCGGCTGTGGTGAATGAGAAAACCCAACTGGAAGTCTTTGATGGATTGGGAAGAAAAGTTTATTCCGCTTTATGCAATCCCGGATCTACTTCAGTGAACCTGGAAAATGCTGCAAACGGAATTTATTTTTTCCGAGTGATGAATGAAAACGGTGAACGGTTATTATCGGAAGGAAAGCTGATTATAAAGAACTGATACTATTGAACATGAAACAGCAGTTTCTTTTTTCCAGATATTCGATACTCCTGCTTTTCATTTTCCTTTGTGTTTCTGGATTTTCTCAGTCAGACCCCACTCAGAAAACACATTTGGAAGGGTTCTTCAAATCTAGATCTGCTTTTCAAACAGCTCTCCATGCCAGACTGAGTAACCCTGGAATTATGACCAGCGGAGCTACCACGATCTATGTAGGTAAACCCTATACTGCCAGCGATACCATTATGCTCACCGGAGCAGTCCCCGATACCTTTAAAGGAAGACCGATCTGGGTGGTAGGAAACGGTGTTTTCAAAATTCACAAAGCTACGGTCGACAGCTTCGGCAATATGTACATTCTTCAAAATGGACAAGTGATCATCGACTCTTCTACCATTCATTTCCCCCAGGCCTATTTCTATGAGCTATCTATCTTTCTGGCCGGAGCTGGGCGAATGACCGCGACGAACTCTACTTTTAATTATGATTCCAAACCACACGGGCTGGGAACGTATGACTCTTCTCAGCTGATCCTAAAAAATGTGGTGGTGCATGGCTTCACCACCACAGGGTTAAATGGAAAAGGATCTATGAACATCAATACCTGCGATTCGGCGGAGTTTCTGGTGGGAGACAGTTCCAGGCTGGTTCTTAAAAAAACCACTTACGATCTCATCTGGCATGAGTTTCCGGGAAATTCTATAGTAAACTTTTCGTTTGGGAAAGGAGATACCGCTTATGGTTATGTATTTGACAAGACCAGAGACGGAATAGGAACAGATACGGTAAAGAATATTAAATACAGCATCCAGGCCGATTCGGTTAATCAGATTCTCTGGGGAATGATGCCCAGCGCCGGATCGAAGGTGACCATTCATGATTCTAAAATCCGATCCATCGGAGTACTGTTTGATCACCCTCAGGATTCTGTGGTCGTATCCGGAATCTTTGATAACTCCGCTTATACCAATTTCCTCGCTCCACTAAAACTTAACGGCACTCCCACGTTGGACCGGACCTTAAGGCTTGTCAATGATACCGTGACCACCTGGAGTCTTTATGTGGCTCATAAATCTATTCTGAATGTGAGTTCTTCTACTGCCGGGGAGATTGGGGCGGAGGGATCTTCCAAAGTGTACGGTCTCTCTTACACCGTGGATGGATCAGGAGGTTACCACTGGGCCAGTGATACCTCGAAAATATTTTCGTATGCGCTTACTGCAAACAACACCTATGTGAGAAGTGAAAAAAACGGCTTCTTCCTGATTGAATATTCCAATCTCGGAATCCCGGTAGCCATTGATCAATCCATGCTTATTGTGATCCAAAGTCCGGTTTTGGTCGACCCGACTGCGCTCTCCGGTTCCGTGGCCTGGTACAACACACTCAATCAACCCAGCGTTCCTATTTATGCGGACTCCTCTGTGCAAATCAGTGGTTCAGCCTGGATCGATCAGGGTCCGACCAGTGTGTTGATGAATTTTAAAAACTGGCAATTGTATTATGAACAACAAGGTACAAGCACCTGGATTCCAATCACCGGAGCAATAACTTCCAAAGTCAGGCATAACCAACTTGCATCCTGGAGTACTCATGGCCTCTCCAGCGGAACCTATTCTCTGCAGACGGTATTAAGAGATACCTGGGGTGATAGCATTGGAGCGGTCATTCAGGTTACCGTGCTTCCGCCTGTAATAACCGGAATGACCTCTTTCCAAAAGCCAGGAGAACTGAACATCTTTCCAAACCCTTCCACCGGAATGATCCATGTGAGTGCAGCTATTCAGGAAGAACCACTGGATCTTCAAATTATGGATCTCCAGGGAAAAATCATACTCCGAGAGCACTATACTCCCACCAACTCTCCGACTGAGTTATCGTGCGATGCTTCGGCTCTTGCAAAAGGAGTTTACCTGATCAAACTCATACAAGGAGATCAAATCAAGACTGCAAAGCTTTTTATTCAGTAAGGCTGAATGAAGTTCATTTAAACTAGGCGCCTTTATCTTCCTCCAGGTCGTTGTGATCATCTCCTCCAAGGCTGTAGAAGTTATTTTCCTCGTCCTCGCTTCCGTTGTTTTCTTCCTCTTCATCGGCTTCTGAGCCTGGAATATCCAGATCACTCCCTGACTGGTCATCCAGGAAGTCTTTCTCATTCTTCTTTCCTGGTTGTTCGTTAGGGGCTTTAGTCTTCCTGAGATCCTCGGGATCGAGTTCCTTTTCTTCCTTGAAGTTGCTATAGATATCCTCCTTCGGATCAGACTCCGGATAACCGGGAGTATTGCTGCTTTTTTTTGTTTCCTTTTTCATACCCTAAATGTATGAACCCGGAATCGTTATTCTAATGATATAAATCAGCTTTGGGGAATTTAATGCTGAGAATAATCTTATACATACCTATTTGTCCGGCTCGATTAGGAGTGACCAAAAAATAACCACTAAGGCACTAAGGGCACTAAGAAACACTAAGCCTTACCCGCAAATATCTTAGTGAACCTTAGTGCCCTTAGTGCCTTAGTGGTAAAATAAGTATAGGTAAATTCTACCTTGATGGTGCTGATATGCCACACTGTTTATGTGTTCACGTATCCGTGCCAGATAGTTAAAAGGAATTTCGCTTAATGAACCACCACAAATTTCTTAGTCTCACTGAACGATCCCGACTCGACTCTTAAAAAATAAGTACCCTGTTCCAGCTTATCGGCCTGACAGTTCACCAGATGACCTCCGCTTGGGTCTTCTATTTTTTGCTGAGATAAAACCCGACCGGAGACATCCAGCAACGTCATGCTAGTGATCCCATCTTGAGGGAAGCTATAGCTAACGGTATAGTTAGTATTGACTACGGTAGGAAAAAGGAAAACCAAGGACGCTTTCTTCGTTTGCTCAGGCCCAACAGAGGTCATGGCCGAAGAACTATAGAAATGCGCACCCACATGTCCTTGCGTACCCCAGCAAGCAATATGAAAAAGCTTGACATCCGTAACACCCGGGCCCATATCATTGGGTGGACTAGTACGAACGGCACGAAGCTGAGCGAGATCATTTATAATCGAAGTGCTGTCCCCTCTTACATTATGAACCTTGCTGATGACATCATCCAAGGGTCTTCCTCCGCCTCCTGTATTGCTGATAAAATCAGAATTGGCATTCGGAGCAGTCAGATCCTGCCAGGTGGAGTCAGCAGTATACCCTTTCGTGTTGCTTGCACCAAAGTCATTGAATGCACTCAGCATACTCAGATTGGTTCCATCTCCGGTGATCGGAACATTGGTATAGGACTCCTGATCGATATGGTTTAACATAAGAGTTAGTGTTCCTGAAAAGTTCGTTGCACCAATCATCGGATAGGCTGTTTGTGTGAGCAGTATCCACGACATACAGGCCAGAGAAACCTTACCTGAACAGTTGCTCAGATTGATCAGTCCACTGGTGCGTGCCCAATCTCCTTCATTCCACATCCCTTCTGCATCAATCCTTCCTCCGTTCGCAACACCAAAGAGGTTCTGACAATCGCCGGTAGCACCTGCAAGCAAGGAGATCTGTCCGTTTGTATTTCCTCCTCCGGAGAGGGTAGGTCCCCCGATGGCTTTTACCATTGCAGTATTCCCAAAGCCGGGATAGAAGCAGGTCATGGTGATATCGCTATTTTCAATTTGATCTGCAAGCAGACCCACATCGCAGGGCTGGGTCCATTGAGGGCCGCCTGCATTAAACTGATTGCCATAGATTCGTCCTCCCACCTGGTCGGCATTCTGTATCACCAGAGCCTCCGGCCCTACATATGCACCATAAGGAACATTCAATAATAAATCTTTGAGGGTGGCACGGCTGGGGCCCTGGAGCAACATCAAGGGTCCTGTTTGATTTCCGCTCCAGTTGATTCGGGTCGTCACTCCTGTACCCAAACCATCTCCGACGATCTGCATATCGCTTCCTGCCGGAACAGTCAGTGTAGTATTTACGTTAAACGTCCCGATAGGGATATGCACAATGGGTTTGTTCCCTAATGGCTCCAAGGCTGCAGCGTTTATCTGGCTCTGGATAGCTGTGGCATCATTCCCTGTTCCTTTGACCACATTGTAAATATTCCGGTTCATGTTTTTCGGAGCTCCGGGTAAGGAGACTGTTGCAGGGAAAGGAATAGCGGAGGTATCCAGCACTGTATTTCCGAAGGCATAAAAATCGCCCCAGGGCTCATTGGCACCGGAAACAAATCCGGCAGTATCTTTTGTCAGATCACTGTTCGCAGCATCCAGCAGCGTAAACTCATTAACCTGGAAAGCACCCTGATCCACTCCCGACTCAAAATCCGGATCCAGCAAGAGGTTGTTTCCTGGATTGGCGGCATTGCCGAAAGAGAAATTATCAAACCATACCGTACCCGAGCAGGTGGGTGTGGAGAGACTTGCTAAATAAAATGTTGCACACATGGCAGTAGCCGGAGCGATTAACGTTTTTGAATACTGGGTCCATCCGTTTGTTCCGGTGATAACGCCAACAGTATCCACCTGGATACCCGGGGCAGGATAGCCGCTTATGAAGGGAGGAGGATTAGGGGTGTTGTACCAATAGACCTCCACGGTCCCGTTCGTATTGACGGCGTTGCTCTTCATCCATCCGGAAGCCAGATAAGAAGTGTCAGCCTTCACCGCTATGTTTTGGTAAACGTTTCGGGGAGCCCAGGACAAGACCATCTGCTCACAATAAGTTCCCGATTCAGCCCCGGTATTAAAGATGGATCTTCCACCAAAAGCATCATTCTGCCATGGGTTTTTTCCCAGAAGCTGGTACATGGCATACGGGGTGGTGTTGGTGAACGAATAAGAAACCGGATTGCCTCCGCCCGTAAAAACCTGGTTACTTTGGATATCCAGTATATCCCAGGTGTATCCCCAGTCGTTAGAGCCCATGAGCTGGAAATCTTTAGGTGATTTACCTCCGGCACTCGGAGGAGCAGAGATCGTATATTTAACAGCGATCCTCTTCGATCCCATCGGGCAGTTCCATTTGATTCCGAAAGGTGCCACATCGCAAGCATAACTGGTGGCCGGGTTTCCGTCAATACCTTTTTCAATCTGATTATTGATTACAAATCCCGAACCGATTCCATGACTGCGTGGATTAAAGGGAGGCTGGAAAGGCCATTTGTGCCATTTGGAGTTGAGATCGGAAAAGGTATTGCCGACGAACATATTATTGGTTCCGGTACGGGTTACAGCCCAGGCGTTCTGCGTAGTACGGATAATATTATCGAGCATCACCGTATTGCTTCCGGCATTGGTCAGGAAGGAATCTACATTGCTGTATATTTTATTTCCCCGGATATAAGCAGCCGTCCCGTTGTAAAAGCATTTTGAGTTGATAGAAGTATTATTCACGATTTCATCCTTATAAGGAGAGGAGCCAATATCATAAGTCTTGGAACGGAGGAAGACATTATTATAGATCTGAAAATAACCAATACATTGGTTGATAGCGAGGCCACAGTCCTGAAACAAACAGAAAAAGACCCATTGGTCGAGGCTGTTCCAGTTACAGCTACAGATTCCACTGGCGCAATTGGTAAAAGTACAACGGAGTATTGCGTTTTCAGCCTGTCCGGCATTGGTACCGCTTAGATTCAAACCAATCCCATTATTAAAATCCTTAAAAATAATATCGCTGAATTCATTGTGAGTTGAAAAACCTCCGGCTTTGAAGATCCCGTTCCCGGCACTGTTATTTCCTTCAAAAGTAAGGCGGCTTACTTTCAGATACCAGCCCGTGAGATAGAACATAGATCCTCCAACATTTCCATTCCAGGAGATAATAGTCGTTGCAGGGTCTTCTCCCACGATAGTCATACCATCATATCCATTGCCGGGGTTATACAAAGAGTCATTGATCAGGTATGTTCCGGCCGGGAAGTAGAGTACATTGAAGCTATCCGCCGCCGAATTTTTCATGGCTAACAATGCGGCGTTTATAGCAGGTGCATCATTGGTGACTCCGTCGCCCATTGCACCGAACACCGTTTTTACATTTTTCCAGCTATTCAGTGGTCCGGAGAACTCTTCTCCGGTTTGATAATACTGTACGGTTTGTGCGATCGTTAAAAACGGGCTCGCTAGTAACAAGCAGATGATGATACAGGGTATGTGTTTTTTCATGCCGGGAAGATTTAGCGAAGTTGGATTGAAGAGAGTAAGTTAAATCATTTTTTCGATAAAACATATACGCTCGTCCATTCATAACAGAACGATAAGATGAGCCTAGTAGAACCACGACCAATCAGGGAATCCCTGCAGATAATAGAAAGGACCTCTCTAGCCCAGTTAGACCCACTACCTTTATAAGAACAAGGGGCAAAGGTTGTGGAATTGGCACAAATTATGCATCTGCAATACTAAAGGGGGTAAAGATTCGTTAATCAACTATCCCCCCCCTTGTCCGCCGAAGCCTTAGCGTAGGCGGATTAAACTAAATCGCCGAAGCCTTAGCATAGGCGGATTAAACTCAATCTCATGCAGGATCTACTCAAGACCATGGTATCCCGTAAAGCGGTTAATCTGGGAATAGCCCTTCTTTTCTGGGTGCCGGTGATCGTCTGCAGCTTGTTGCTGGTTTACAATACCATTCCTTATTTCAGCTTCAGCAGGAACTTCACCTTTCTTCAGGAAAGAGGGATTCTCTATGCAAAAACGATCTGGAGATGGAGTTTCTACCTGCATATTGCAGCCGGGAGCCTATGCATCCTGACCGCCCTGCTTCAGTTTTCTTCCTGGATTCTGAAGAAACGCAGTGCTATTCACGTGATCTCCGGTAAGATTTATGTCTTCGTGGTACTCCTCATCGGTGCTCCTTCGGGCTTTTACATGACCTTCTTTGCCAAAGGAGGAGTAGGAGAACGGTTATGCTTTATGATGATGGCGGTGTTCTGGTTTTATTCTACCTATAAAGGATTTACGGCGGCGGCGATGGAGCGGAACTTTGTCTCGCATAAGAACTGGATGATCCGTTCCTATGCGATGGCACTTACGGCCGTCACTTTTCGGATTTATCATATTGTATTCCTCCTGGCCGGCTTCGGAGCATTTGATAACTATGCTATTTCGCTCTGGATAAGTGTCCTGGGCAATGCAGCCTTAGCAGAACTGTTGATTGCCCGCCGAAGCCGTAACTATCTTCAAACCCTCAAAGCCTGATAAACCACCACCACCATGAAAAACTTTCTTCGAATTACTGTGGCCTGTATGGCCTTCGCCGGAACCTATGGCTTTGCTGATCTGATTCATGATGCTCAAAACGGCACCTTGATTCAGTACAGCAAGGAAGAACCGGTAGCCAGTTCATTGGCTCTCCACAAAGGACAACCACCCCGGACCACCCTGGAAAATGCCCTTGCGACAGAAGCCTTTGTGAAAAAGGAAAACGCTCTGAAAGCAGAGAAAAAGAAAAAAGATCGCCTAAAACTAAGCGATCTTAATGTGGAATCTTTTTCCAGAGGAGAAGTATTTATTCCTGAACCGGAAGATTCTACCATAGTAGCCAGTGCTGCAACCGACAGCATCATAAAAAAGCACTAACTCCCTTCCTATTTACCAATCAACATCAGAAAGCCGGTAAGAGCATAGTCTTTATCATCTCCACCCCTGGCCTTCAGAATATAATAATAGGTTCCATCCGAAGCCCTTTTCCCGGAAGGCGTATTCCCATCCCAGGCCTGGTCAGGAGAAGTCAGGTGTGCCAATGTTACTCCCCAGCGATCATAAATCGTACAATCCAGGGAAATAATATTGGTCATATTGATGTAGAAATTATCATTGCTTCCATCCCCGTTCGGAGTGAACACATTCGGTATGAGAATGGAAGATGGTAATTCCCGAACGGAAATTATTTTCGAAGTGGTGTCCAGACAGCCGTATGCATCCTCCACAATAAGTATACAAGTATAGGTTCCGGGTGTTGAATAAGTATGCAATCCTCCCGTTCCATTTCCTGTGCTACCGTCCCCATAATTCCAGTTCCAGGTCACAGTATTCGCCGAACTCTGATTGGTAAACAACACCGGCAGCGGAGCAATTCCATTGAATACATTATCACTGAAACCTGCAGTCACCTGATGCATGTTCACCGTAAAGGAAGAGGTGGTGCTGCCGCATGCATTCGATGCAACCACCGTATAAGTACCGCTGTTGCTGACCTGGATAGAAGAAGTAGTGGCACCTCCCGGCGACCAGAGGTAAGTGGTAGGGCCCAGGGTGGTGACGGTGGCAGTCAGTTTATCGGTTTGACCGAAACAGAAATCGTTGAGCCCCGAGAGCACCAGATCCGGCTGAGGATTGAACGTAAGCGTGACCGGCTTGGAAGCCGTTCCGCAGGCATTTGAAACCGTTAAGGTATAGGTGCCAGTTGTTTTAACCAGGATCGAATCTCCGGTCCACGATCCCGGAGTCCAGAGATAGCTTCCTGTTCCGGAGCCAATCAACAGTGTGCTGTCGCCCGCACAGGATACCGCTGATCCGAGAATATGAATCAGAGGAACAGGGAATGTTCCTTTATTCCGGACACTATCCCCAATGCTTGTCGTACAACCTGCCGAATCGGTGATCAGGCAATGATAAAAATTCACCGGTAGCCCACCTGCTTTCGAACCGGTTTGCCCGCTTGCAGGAGCCGGGCTCCAGTCGTAGGTATAACCAAGCCCTGGTGTCCCTCCGTTTACGGTTACCGTAATAGAACCATTCGGCTTCATACATGTAGATGCTTCAGTCGTATCGCTTGCGGTCAGGGGAGCGGAAGGCTGGGTAATGGCTATCGTCTTAATCGTTCCGCAGCCATGATGATCGCTTATATAAACCGTATATATTCCGGCGGTAAGTCCGGAGATCGTCGGAGTGGTGAGTCCGTTATTCCAGGAGTAAGTATAAGGACTTGTGCCTCCGCTAGGCTGTGCCAATGCCGATCCGGTAGCGGTTCCAAAACAATTGACCGCAGAGACCTGGGCGACGGTAGCATTCAGCGCTCCATGAGGTTGGGATATAGTCACCGTTTGAGAAGCGGTACATCCGTTCTGATCGGTTAAAGTCACCGTATAGTTTCCGGCTGTAAGTCCGGAAATAGAATCGGTTGTTTGTCCACTGCTCCAGGAAAAGGTATACGGACTCGTTCCCCCTGCCGGGTTTGCAGTGGCTGCTCCGGTTGACATTCCGGTACAGTTGACATTCGAGACTACCGTGATGGAAGCGGTGAGCGGTGCCAAAGGCTGGGTAATGGTTACCGTCTGACTCACCGCACAACCGTTATGGTCGGTTATGATCACCGTATAGATTCCAGCGGTCAGGTTTGTGGCAGAAAAGGTGGTCTGGCCATTACTCCAGGAGCAGGTATAAGGACTGGTTCCTCCTGCCGGTGTTGTCAAAGCCGTTCCGGTGGAAGCACCAAAGCAATTGACGTTGGTGGTGGCGGAGGTGATGGCGCTCAATGCCGTCGGAGGCTGAGAGATCACTGCGGTGTCATAGGTCACACAACCATTATGATCGGTAAGCGTGCAGATATACGTGCCCGCACTAAGGCCGGAGGCTGTTGCTCCGTTCCCTCCTGAAGGAGACCAGCTATAGGTATAAGGCGCTGCACCGGTAAGAGGGATTGCCGTAGCGCTGCCGGAGTTATTACCGAAGCAGGCCAAATTGCTTGCTGTTCCGGTTGCCGTGATCGTTCCACCATAGGTAACCACAGTGCTTGTGGTGAAGGAGCATCCACCTGCATCCTTGACGATACAGGTATAAGTTCCTGGTGACAGATTATTGATGGTAGCGGTCGTGTCCCCGGTCGGAGTCCAGCTATAGGTATAAGGAGCCGTTCCATGAGGAGTGACCGTAGCACCTCCGTTATCAGCTTTGCAGACCGCCATGCGGGAGGTGTCTTTGGCGGTGAGTGGTGTTGGGCTTCCCCCTACCACCAACGTATCTTTCCAGATATTCGGACAAAGGGTATTGTTATCTATAACCGTTACCACATAAATTCCGGCAAGGAGGTTAGTATCTTTAGGTGTAACCGGACCATTGTTCCAGTTATAGGTAAAAGGAGGCACTGCATTGGGATCATAGATAGAATCCACCTGTGCTGCCCCCAGGCGGCATCCGGCGAGGTTGGTTACGTGTCCCGCAATACAGGTAGGGCACGTGTTCAGCTGTAGCTTCTGCACGAATCCTTTTCCTGTGACATACAAGATGTGGTCATCCTGAGGATCGAATCTCAGGTCATACACATCCCCTGATACCGCAATCGACTGATCAAAGGCCAGAGATGCGCTATACCGCTTGACTACTCCTGCACATCCAACATAAATGCGGTGACAGCTATCCACATCAATTCCTGAATACTTATCAAAGGAACCACCCGGTAATGCAGTATTCAGAATGGCTCCGTTTGCTCCGTTATAGGCTCTGATGATGTGACCATCGTAGGTATAGACATTTGCATTGCAAACCACCATACCATTCACACCGGTTGACCATCCCCTGGCAAAACCAGCGGCTCCACCATTCATAAAGCTCCCCTGCCCTACCTCCATCATCAAAGAAGGCTCATTCACTTTCCAGCTCGCTGTTCCGGGTGCTGACAGGGAGGTCTTGACCATCTTCGGAGCCGTCGTGGAACTGTTGGGGCTGCTGTTGGTGGTATTGGTTACAAAAATGTTTTTTCCCGAATTATCTTGAGCCAGGTAACAAATATCTTCCGTGGTACCTGCAGTGGTCCAGGGACAATAGTTTGTGACCCCTGCAAAATTCGTATCCGTCTTATAGAGATGGGCGCCATTGCTGTTTCCTCCACCTACCCAGAGCACATTATTATTCTGTTTAAGGTTATAGCTGAAACGCCATCCGGGTTCGTTCTGAGTGCTGAAGGCGGTAGTGATAGCTCCTGTAGCCGGGTTTAGGATATACACCGTATTCCCGCTTCCGAATCCATGTGCTACAATAGCCCTTCCGGAACGGAGCACAACCATGTCTCCATAATCTCCCAGATTCAGGGAAGCCGTAATGGCGGTCCATTGCAGAATACCCGCCGCATTGAATTTCTTCACTTCATAATTCTTCCCCGGAAAGCCTCCTCCTCCGGTAGTCGTGCCACCACCCATGACGAATACATTATGATTGTAATCCACTCTGATCGTATACCCATCGTTGGTGGTGGTGAACCCCGGTGCATTGCTCCAGACCGATACAAACGGATCAATCACCAGTTTCTGAAGCTGATCATAATCGGGCACATCGAAAGAAACAGTCTGCTCTTTCAGGATAAACTTTACTTTCTTCTGATTTTTTTCAGTGCCTACATAAGAAAGATCCGGGGCATAGTCTGTGATTGCACCATCCGGTATCGCGTTGATAATATTTCCGGCTTCATCCATCGTGATTCCATCCATTCCGGAGTATTTCATTTTCACCAAGGCCAGATCACCTCCCGGATGTACGATGATGGTATATTTCACGCCAAGTTTGTTTCCTGCTTGATTCGAAAAGCAATATTCAATATCAATGTTGGAGTAGATATTCTGGTACTTAAGCTTCTTAAAAGCTCTCGCAGTGACCGAAACCGATTTCCCTCTGCTATTGTGTACCGCGTAGGAATAGTGATCAGGAACGGGATCCGAAACAATAAGCTTTGCATCCGGATTGGCGCCAACCCACTGCAACTGGACATAGGATGATTGATCAATGAAGTGATCTTTCATCTCTTCCTGTTTACCGCTGTTTGTATTCCGATGTTCCAGTTCCTCCCGGGCCTCTTCTGCATCTTCCTCGCTTTTCGGACGGAGATTGATGATATGATAGCTTAATCCGCTTGGGGAGAAGTACATTTTCAATGCACCATTATTTATTCCATACTGCACATTCATTTCTGCCTGGCCATCGGGTTGGTCGAACTGCCCTTTGTTTTCAATGAACACCTCCGATTTGAATGGATCCTGAATATTCCATTCTTTCTTTACAGCAACAGGGTCCTGATGTTTTTGAGCCACCATGGCGATGCAAGACATCCATAACGTCATCATGAGGGCGAGGCCTCTTCCTGGAGTAGATGTTTTCATTGGGAACGATTTATTCCGGAAACTGATTTTTGTTCCCGGCATTTGTTAAAAAGAGATAAACTGAATCAAGGGAGGAGAATTATTAAATCCCTTGTATCTGCACTAAAGCCAGTTCTGCATTGGAGAGCATTGAACTTCTCATAGGTTTTAATCTTAAAAGCCACCAGACCGATCAGAACATCACCGGCACTGGTGTTTCATCAGGATAAACGTACATCAAAATATGTTTGCTTCCTCAGCGGGAGAGGTAAATCAGAGGGGTATTCAGGCCTCCACTTGAAATGACAATTCATACTGCCACGCTTTTCCGGTTATGGCAATGACCTGATAAACAAACATCAAAGAAACGATCATCCCCTGGAAGAGGGTTATGAACATGATAATTCTATAGTGAAATATCCTAAATGGAAATGGGGTGAAAGGCACGGATACTTCGACACACAAGCAACGCTACATATCTGCGCCATCGCTTATTATTTTATACACTCTTTGCATGGCCAAAAAATAACCACTAAGGCACTTAGGGCACTAAGAAACACTAAGCATTAGCCGCAAAAACTTAGTGAACCTTAGTGCCCTAAGTGTCTTAGTGGTAAAATAAGTATAGCCAAATCCTACTCAAAATCAACATGCTAAAAAGCGGTTAGATAGAATGCTGTCCTGTGAATTATACAATCAATTTCCATCCCTATGTAATCTGTTTGCAGACGCATTGATCACTTTTGCGATCTCCGAACGATGAAACGTGGTGGAAGCAAATCCGTGTTCGTTTACTGGAATTAACATTTATCTACGTTCACATGAAAAAACTGACATTCTTATTACTCATTCTTACGGCCTTGTTGGCAGAACGCACCAATTCCTTTGCGCAGGTTAGTGTGCAAATAATAGTTGCACCTCCATTAATCCCCGTATATGCACAACCTGCTTGTCCGATCGATGGATATATCTGGGCTCCCGGTTACTGGGCCTATGACAATGATGATTATTACTGGGTTCCTGGAGTATGGATTTATCCAGCACAAACCGGTTTTTTATGGACTCCCGGTTACTGGGGATATAACGATGGGTATTATGGATGGAGCGCCGGATATTGGGGCCCGCATATCGGATACTATGGAGGAGTTTGTTATGGACACGGTTACGATGGGGAGGGATATTCCGGAGGACATTGGGAGGGAGGAGCCTTTCGCTATAATACCTCCGTAACCAATGTGAACACCACCGTTATTCATAACACCTATGTAAACCGAACAGAGTCCCACCCTACCGAAAATCGTTCCAGCTTCAACGGAAAGGGAGGAACCACCGCGAAACCCACGGCTAGTGAGCAATCAGCCATGAAGGAAAATCATATCCCGCGTAATTCTGCACAACTTTCGCATGAACAGAATGCCGGGAAAGACAAGAATCAATTCGCAAAAGTGAACAAAGGACAACCGGCAACCGCAGGAATAAGTAAGGTGGCAGGCATTGCAGATCACGCCCCTGCTCCTGCAACACATACCAAAGAGCCTGCATCTGCTCCGGTTCGTCATGATCCCGCTCCGGCTAAACAAAATGCCGGTTCTGCTCCACACAACGCTCCGGTTCAACAACATGCTGCTCCTCCACCACAGCATAGTTCACCGGCTCCACAACATGCTACTCCTCCAGCTCCTCAACAGCATACTGCTCCCATTCAACATGAAGCACCACCGGCCCCTCACCCTGCAGGTGGCCAGGAACACGAGAATCAGGGAGAAGGTCATCCCAGATAAATCCATTTTAAATTACCTGTTCAACCGGGAACGCATTCACCAGACTTATAATCTGTAAAATATGTAACATTCCGGTCTGAGCATGTAAGGAATAAGATGACCCCTGTTCCGACCTTTGTTAGGGAAGATTAAATCCATCATTTTAAGCTAAACGAAGTAGACAACCCATGGAAACGAAAAAACTGAACTTATTCATCGTCGACGACAACCAACTGGTTGTAGCTGATCTCCGGTATTACCTCGGAAACAGGTTCGGAGCAGATATCGAAATTTCCACATTCGATAATGGAGAAGATTGTCTGGCCTTGGTCGACAAAGACACCCACATCGTCATCCTGGATTATTACATGGAAGGGAAAAATGGGGTGGAAGTCCTGAAATCAATCAAGGCTATCAACCCTGAAACAAATGTAATTATGCTCTCAGGAAATGAGGATATGGCGGTAGCCATTGAATCCTTCCGCGCGGGGGCGAAGGACTTTGTGTTAAAAGGAATCGGTGCACGCTCAAAGGTTACGATGCTGATCTACCAAATCCTGACCGCACCCCTTCGGATCATGACTCGGGAATTTGGTATTTCGAGGTACTTATCCATCTTCCTGCTCACATTCGCCACCGTGGGAATTGCAGTTGCCTGTGTATACGGCTTGACCCGGTAAAAACAACGCTTTGCTATGACAGTTCCCGCTTTACGCTGTAAACGTGATATATGTAACTCTTTTACGTTCGCTTATATTGCTTTCCATCCGAAAGCTCCTCATCTTTACATAAACCGTTCACAAACAGGATCGATTTGAAGCTATATATTAAACATATGGTGAGCGCCCGTTGTAAAATGGCGGTGAAAGAGGCCCTGAATAGTTTGGACCTGCACTTCGTTGTCGTTGATCTGGGAGAAGTTGAAATCATGGAGGATCTTTCTGCCGAACAGCTCGGAGAACTGAGAGCCGCCCTCCAAGTTTCAGGTTTGGAGTTGATGGATGATAAACGGGCCGTGTTGATTGAGAAAATAAAAAACGTGATTACCGAAATGATCCACTTTTCGGAAGAAGCGCCCAAGACTAACTATTCGGATTATATCAGTGAAAAATTGAAATACGACTATACCTACCTCTCCAATATGTTTTCTGAAGTAAAGGGGATTACCATTCAGCAATTTATAATCATTCATAAGATTGAGAAGGTAAAAGAACTGCTATTGTATGAAGAGCTGAACCTTACTGAAATTTCGTATAAGCTGCATTACAGCAGCGTGGCGCATCTTTCCAATCAGTTTAAAAAAGTAACCGGACTGACTCCTTCACAGTTCAGCAAACTGAAAAACCGGAAGCGGACTCCGATTGAAGAAGTCGGTGATGAGCACTTCCGCGAAAATTCAAAAGAATAAAACAAGACCATCTAACCGGCAAAATGGAAATAGCGAAGAGGCACGAAAGTCAGTATGCAAGGAGTTTGATTGAAGCTAGCCTGGATCCATTGGTTACCATCAATCCGGAAGGGAAGATTACGGACATGAACCAGGCTACCGCAAACATCACGGGTATTACCCGGGAAAAACTTACCGGTACCGACTTCTTTGATTATTTCACCGAACCTCAGAAGGCCAGAGAAGTGTATCAGGAAGTTTTTGCCAAAGGTTCTGTAGCCGACTCCCCGCTTACACTCCGGCATAAAGATGGAAAGCTCACCGATGTGAAGTTTAACGGTTCTGTATACCGGGACGACCGGGGGAATGTGCTGGGTGTGGTAATCGTGGCCCGGGATGTAACAGAACAGAAACGCATCGCCACCGAGCTGATTGAAGCCAAGGTATTTGCCGAGCTGGCTACCGAAATTGCGGAAGAAGCAAAGAGCAAAGCAGAAAGTGCGACACGCATAGCAGAAGATGCCGTAAAGGCCAAACAGCAGTTCCTGTCGAATATGAGCCATGAGATCCGGACCCCTATGAACGCCATAATCGGGTTCACGAAAGTGGTGCTGAAAACAGAACTGACTACGAAGCAAAAAGAATATTTATCCGCCATCAAGATCAGTGGTGATGCGTTGATTGTGTTGATCAACGACATCCTGGATCTGGCCAAAGTGGATGCCGGGAAAATGACATTTATGCAGACTCCATTTAAGATGTCGCTGTCGATATCGGCTATGCTGCATTTGTTTGAGACGAAAATCCAGGAAAAAAACCTGGAGCTGGTCACCAAATACGATAACCAAATCCCCGAAGTATTGGTAGGTGATCCTGTCCGCCTCCATCAGATTATCCTGAACCTGGTGAGTAATGCCGTGAAGTTTACAAACGAAGGCACCATTACCGTAAGCGTGGACCTGTTGAAGCAAGATGAAGAAACAGCCTCTATTGAATTTTCCGTTAAAGACACCGGAATAGGCATTGCGGAAAATAAGATTGAGGAAATATTTGAGAATTTTCAGCAGGCTTCCAGCGGGACTTCCCGTTTATACGGAGGAACCGGTTTGGGCCTGGCCATTGTGAAACAGCTGGTTGAACCCCAAGGCGGAACGATACGGGTGGAAAGTATAATAGACCAAGGCACTACATTCAGTTTTGTGTTGAATTTTCTAAAGACAAAAGCGGAAGCAGAGCTAGTGGAAGGTGTTATGGAACTGGATACCGAAATACCCGACATCAAGATCCTGGTGGTGGAAGACATTCGGCTCAATCAGCTATTGATGAAGACCCTTCTGGATGATTTCGGATTCGGGTGCGAATTAGCGGCCAATGGAAAAATAGCCATAGAAAAGCTGCGTAATGATTCCTTTGACGTGATTTTGATGGATCTTCAGATGCCTGAAATGAACGGATTTGAAGCCACGGAGTATATCCGGAATACGTTGAAATCGCAGATCCCCATTATCGCTCTGACAGCCGACGTGACCACCGTTGACCTGGCCAAATGCAAAGCTGTGGGAATGAGCGACTACATTGCCAAACCGGTAGATGAGCGACTGCTTTATAGCAAAATTGTTGGATCGGTGAAGAAAGCATTAATAGGCAAAGCAAAAGAGCCAATCCCGGAAGTGGCAGAGCAAATCAAATGCATCGACCTGGCCTACTTAAATACCAGGACGAAATCAAACCCCACGCTGATGCTGGAAATGATTTCTCTTTACCTGGAGCAAACCCCTCCGTTGATTACTGCCATGAAAAAGACCTTTGCTGAAAAGAACTGGAATTCTATGCAAAGCGCCGTTCATAAATTAATTCCATCCTTTTCCATTGTCGGAATCAATAAAGATTTTGAAAGTATGGCCAAAAAGGTGCACGATTATGCCGGTGCCCAACAGCAGTCGTTAGAAATATCTGATATGGTGCGGAAACTGGAAAAGGTGTGTCTGCAGGCTTGTCACGAGCTGAAAGCGGAATCGTTGATTATAAAAAACAAAACTTCATGAAAACAGAAGATAAGAAAAAACTATTCCTGGTCGATGACGACGCCGTGTTTTTGAAACTGCTTGAACACGAGTTTCTGCAGTTGGATGAGTTTATCGTGGAGACATTCTCAACCGGAGAACAGTTGCTTCCACACCTTTCGGAGAATCCGGATGCTATCATCCTTGACTATCAACTTGACGGAATTGAAGTTAACGCTATGAACGGGATAAAGACCCTTGATGAAATTAAAGCATTTAAAGCAAGTATTCCGGTTATCATGTTATCCTCTCAGGATAAAATTGAAGTGGCGGTAGATTGTATGCACCATAAAGCTTTTGATTACGTAATAAAAAGTGAGACGTCTTTTATACGCATTCAGAAAATACTTACTTCTGTTTTCCAGATTCAAAAGATGCAAAAGCAACTTAGCTGGTATATGGATAGAATGTAGTACGTCCTACCCTTACCTGCGTTTCCTTGAATATGTGATATTAGCAACTAATCCCCTAGGTTGTATAAGACAAAGAGCACCTCCAACCTGCATCTTTGTCAAGTGAAATAAATTCACGCCTGAGCCTCCAGAAAAGGCAATTCAAAACAAATCAAATGAAAACGAACAAACTCTTAACCAGCATAGTATTGGTTTCCCTCTTTTTAGCCGGAGCCTGCAAAAAAGAAACAGTTACCCCGACGGCTAGCTCCGGATCTAATCCAACCGTAATTCCTTTACAAACCACTGCACAGGCTAAGGTATCTATGGGAAGCGCCTCCGGCCTGGCTCTCCTTGCCGGATCTGCTGTCAGCAGCACAGGAGCAACGGTCATTAACGGCGATCTGGGCTTAAGCCCTGGTACTTCTGTAGGCGGTTTTCCTCCTGGAATACTGAATGGAGCGCTCCATGTCAATGATGCGATTGCCACCCAGGCTAAACTCGACCTGACCGCTGCATATAATGATGCGGCGGGTAGAACCAGCACGGATATAGTCACGCTATCCGGTAATATAGGAGGGCTTACGCTTACACCGGGACTGTATAAGTCCACCTCCTCTCTGGCCATCTCTTCCGGCGATCTGACCTTCGACGCCAAAGGAAATTCATCTGCTGTATTTATTATTCAGATCGCTTCTACGTTAACAACCACTTCCGGTCGTCAAGTGATCCTGAGCGGAGGGGCATTAGCCTCCAATATTTTCTGGCAGGTAGGCAGCTCGGCCACATTCGGAACAACTTCTGTTTTTAAAGGAACGATTATGGCCATGCAATCGGTTACCTTTGATACCGGTGCCACTCTTGATGGAAGAGGCTTAGCGCGAACCGGGGCTGTGGTTATGGCCGGGAATACAATTACCAAACAATAGACCTCTCCTTTCAAAAAAAGAGTGCCACGTAAAGCGGCACTCTTTTTTTTCGCAAACATCTGTGCGCAAAGCTAATCTGGTAAGGAATGGAATAAGGGCCAAGGGGGTCTGTGATTAATACAACTTTTCGGCGCTTTTTTGTAACACTTTCCGAGCCTCCTCCCCCGACCTTTGTTGAACAATAAATCACTTGTACAAACACATAAATCATGAAAAATTTAACTGAATTAAAAGGGAACTGGAACGAAACCAAAGGAAAGCTCAAACAACAATTTGCTGAACTGACAGACAACGATTTGCTACTTCTCGAAGGCAAACAGGAAGAGATGCTGGGCAGACTCCAGATCAAGCTCGGAAAAACAAAAGCGGAAATACAAAAGCTCATTCAAGGGTTATAATACCGGAAAGAAAGTAGTAATCAAAATCTAATTATTAAAACAGAACAAATGAAAAAATCGGTAAGTATTCTTGGAGCATCTGTAATCCTGATCGGGCTAGCCTGGGCTAGCTGCAAATCTCCGGCAGAAAAAGTGGAGAAGGCTCAAAACAATGTAAATGAAGCACAGGCCGACCTCAATCAAGCAAACAGTGATTACCTGGCCGATATGGAAAAATTCAGGGAAGCGACTGCTGACAGCATCCGGGCTAATGATAAGAGCATTATTGCTTTCAAAGCCAGAATCGAAAAGGAAAAGAAAGAGGCCCGGGCAGATTATCGTAAAAAGATTGCTGCACTGGAAACAGAAAACACAGATATGAAAAAGCGGATGGATGACTTCCGGACTGATAGTAAAGAGAAATGGGAGGCTTTCAAAGTGTCGTTTAGTTTTGATATGCATCAGCTGGGAGATAAATTCAGGAAGCTGACCGGGTCTGAAGAGAAATAACCGCTAATAACAGATCATTCGTAACAAATGCTCTAACTATACTGAAACCACTAAAAACAAACCACCATGAAAACGAAAATCGTTTCTTCTCTGTTCTTCCTGCTTATAGCCTCAGGATATATCCTGGCTCAGGATCAACAGCCTTATTCCCCTGGGCCCGTCTCTTCCAATGAAAAATACGGGCATACCTTAAATGCAGGTGTAGGCATAGGTTATTACGGATATATCGGACATCCGGTAGGGGTAGTAAACCTGAACTACGAATTTGACGTAGCCCGCCAGTTTACGCTGGCTCCTTTTATTGGATTTTATACGACCGGGAATGATTATTATTACGGCAATCCCAATGACGGCTATCGCTACTATTCGTACAGAGAGACCGTTGTTCCGATCGGAGTGAAAGGGACCTACTATTTCGACAAGTTATTGAATGCCGGGCCAAAATGGGATTTTTACCTGGCTGCATCCCTAGGCTTCGCTCTTGTCAACCAACAATGGGATAACGGCTACATGGGCGACCGCAACGTATATCCCGGACCAAGTCCATTATTCCTGGATGCACATATCGGAGCGGAATACCACTGTACCCATTTTCTGGGCGTATATCTGGACCTCTCCACCGGAGTATCCACAATCGGATTAGCTTTTCATCACTAAAAACTAAACAAATGAACAACCTATTATACACTATCGCGGTGATCCTGGTCATCGTTTGGGCGATCGGTTTCCTGGGCTATAATGCAGGAGGTTTAATTCACATCCTGTTGCTCATTGCCGTCATTTCAGTTCTATTGCAACTGATTCGGGGAAACAGAAAGGCTTGAAGAACATTATCTAAAACCCTATAACACAAAATAAAATGGGAAAATCAACAGATCCGATGCGGGCCTTAGGTGCTTTGTTGCTGGGTGCTGTAATCGGAGGAGCCCTGGGGATACTCTTTGCTCCTGACAAAGGCAGTGAGACCCGGAAAAAGCTTTTGAATAAGGGAGAAACTGCCAAAGATGACCTGGAAAAGAGGTTGGAAGATTTTCTGGCTGAACTAAAAAAAGAAGGCGCCCACCCGAAGGAGCACGGAAAGGATTAAATTAATAAACTTTTCAAGTTCTTTAAATACCAAAGCATGGAAGCGAAAGCAACGGAATCCCTCCTTAATCAGGCACGTGAGTATGGAAAAGTAACCTATGAATTGCATAGACTGAAAATCGTCGACAAAGCATCTGATCTGACGTCCGGTCTTTTTTATAAATTTCTTTTTTTTAGTTGTATGCTTGTTGTAGTGTTTTCCGTCAATATCGGAGTCGGTCTTTGGCTAGGGAAATTATTGGGAGCAAATTATCTCGGGTTTCTGGCTATAGCTCTATTTTACGGCTTCATTGGCATTGGAATTTACTTAACCCGTTCATGGATAAAATCGAAAATGCACAATTACCTGATTCGAAATATTTTGAATAAACTGAATGGGCATGAAAACCATCACTAATGCTACGGAGATCCGTCAAGCCATCGCAGAACTGGAAGACCAGCAAACTCAGGAATGGGTGGTGTTGAAAACTCATCTTGCACTCGTCCACGAAAGTCTGAAGCCAGGGAATTTGATGAAAAGTGCCTTACACGATTTTGTATCAGTAGAAAACAAGGAAGAAGATACCACTCTGGGACTTGCAGCCGGCTATTTGGCAAAGAAAGCAGTGAATGGAATCGTTAGAACCTCCCTTGTGAAAGCCGTGCAATTAGCCTTGGAGTTTGTGATAAGAAAGAGGGCCTGACTATGATTTGAACGTTTGGCAGGTGCAAAGAAAAAGAGCCAACAAAACATTGCTGACTCTTTCCTGTATTATCGAATGCTTTACGGGCAGGTAATCGAGGTAGCCGTAATGACACCCGTATTACTAACCGTTATTTGCCAGCAAGTGCCATTAGGTGAAGAAAGGATCATTCCTTGTCCCGGCGTTTTAGAATATACAGCCCCAGCAGATTTTGAATATAATGCATAAGGCACTGATAACATTTGTGATGTTCCCATTAACGTAAAACTGCTGCCACCGTTTGGATCGAATTCTATTTTAATAAAATACGGGCCATTACTCCAGTTAATTGCAGACATACTTCCAAAAATAACCGCGCCTCTTCCAATATCTAAAGTAGCTAAGCCAAATGGGTTTGTGGTCGCTGTATCGGTTTCTTGATAAACTGCAGGGCCTGAAATATTGCCTTGCACAATACTCATCCTGAACGATACATTTTTGTTCACTATGTTATTTCCCAAAGCATCTTTTGCCTTC
>Ga0206996_1046_pt1 | contig 31724 bp, 26 predicted proteins | sample Alteio_BWMinCont_2_FD_153467 | JGI IMG/M metagenome (GOLD analysis project Ga0206996, IMG submission 153467) | Enriched cells from forest soil in Barre Woods Harvard Forest LTER site, Petersham, Massachusetts, United States -... | ecosystem: Environmental > Terrestrial > Soil > Temperate forest >...
TGTAGTCACCCAGCTTGATAATAGTTTCCTTAACCAGGGCTATCAGAAATTTACAGGAGGAGGGAGCCCTGTTTACACAAACCCAGGTTTTAATGCCCTGATTAAAATTGGGATGACAGATCTCCTGGAAGATCATAAAATTGTGGCTGGTTTCAGACTTGCAGCTGACCTAAGCAGCAATGAATACATGTTGAGTTATGATGACCGGACCTCACGACTTGATAAGCAGCTTATTCTACACCGTGAATCGCTCAATAACCTTACCGACGGAAGTGGGGCGCTGATTAAACTCCATACCAATGAAGCGATCTACAAACTTCGCTGGCCTTTCAGTGAGGTAGGACGTGTGGAAGGAAGCCTTACGTATCGGAATGATCAAACGGTCTATCTGGCTACTGATGATGTTAACCTGCAACGACCTCAGGAATATGAGAACTGGGCTATCGGCAGGCTTGAATATGTATTCGATAATACCATCAAACGCGGATTGAACTTATACAATGGATTGCGTTACAAAGTGTTTTATGAATACTACAAGCAGGTTGATGCGAAAGCAACAGACATGACCGTCATCGGGGCAGATTTCAGATATTATCAAAAAATCCATCGGGATCTGATCTGGGCCTCTCGTTTATCTGGCAGTACTTCATTCGGATCGGAAAAGCTGATGTATTACATGGGAGGGGTCGATAACTGGTTCAATCCTAAATTCGACCAGTCGGTCAGAATCGACCAGAGCCAGAATTACGGGTTTCAGACCATAGCCACACCGATGCGGGGCTTCTATCAGAATATACGGAATGGAAATTCTTTCGTGCTCCTGAATAGCGAACTGCGCTGGCCGATATTTAAATACCTGATCAGTCGCCCTATCCGTTCCGACTTCATCAATAATTTTCAGATCATCGGATTCGGCGATCTTGGAACCGCCTGGAACGGAAGCTCTCCCTATTCAGAAGAGAATTCACTCAATACAACAATCGTAGGAGGAAATACCGGGCAACCAGTAACGGTGACTATTAAGAATCACGTCAACCCCATTGTGGGAGGATATGGGATTGGTTTCAGGACCCGGATCTTTGGCTATTTCGTACGTCTTGACTTTGCACATGGGGTCGAAGATGGAGTCATCCTCCCCCGCATCACTTATCTTAGCCTGACTCAGGATTTTTAATATTCGAATTTCCTCATGAAAAAACAAACTATGGATATTTCAGTTATTCTTATTCTCCTGCTCGTAGGACTGATTTCCGGTACCCTTAGTGGCATGATTGGTGTGGGCGGGGGGATTATCATCGTTCCATGTCTCGTTTATTTTCTTGCTTACTCCCAACATATGGCTCAGGGCACATCCCTTGCTGTTTTATTGCTACCTGCAGGCATACTGGCGGTGATGAACTATTACAAGGGAGGATTTGTAAACATTCAGGCAACAGCGCTGATTGCGGTCACATTCGTGCTCGGAGGATTTATCGGGTCCAAAATCAGTCTTTCCTTAGATCAGACGATTATGAAAAAAATATTTGCTTCTATTATGATTGCGATTGGGATAAAAATGTTTTTTGGAAAATAAAGTGGATAAAATTCTCGCTTCAATTCAACAACGTGCCTCACAGCTTCTCCCGGATATAATTGCTGTACGAAGACATCTGCATAAACATCCTGAGCTTTCATTCGAAGAATTCAAAACCTCAGCCTATGTTTGCGCTACCCTTGATAAATTCGGTGTAAGCTATAAAGATGGGATCGTTAAAACGGGTATAGTAGCTGAAATTCAAGGCAGGAATCCTTCCAAACATACTATAGCGCTTCGGGCAGATTTGGACGCATTGCCTATTCAAGAGAAAAACAAAACGGAATATTGTTCTTCCAATCCAGGGGTCATGCACGCATGCGGACATGATGTACACACCGCATCGATGCTTGGAGCAGCCAGAATTCTGCATGAGCTTAAAGATACTTTCGAAGGAACCGTGAGACTTATTTTTCAGCCTGGAGAAGAAAAACTTCCTGGTGGTGCTTCCCTTATGATCAAGGCAGGTGTTCTGGAAAATCCCAAACCAACTGGAATTATTGCACAGCATGTGTTTCCGTCTATGGAAGCAGGAAAAGTCGGATTTCGCAAAGGCATGTATATGGCTTCAACCGATGAACTTTATATTACGGTTACAGGCAAGGGCGGACATGCTGCTATGCCGGCTGATTATATCAACCCCATTCTGATTGCATCGGAAATTCTTCTTCAGTTAACAAAGGAATTCAATACTCAAACACCTTCGCCTACCGTACTTGCATTCGGGAAGTTTATTGCAGAAGGGGCCACGAACGTTATCCCCGGCGAAGTAAAGATAGAGGGGACCTTCCGTACCATGGATGAAAAATGGAGAGCAGAGGCGCATCTGAAGATGGTGAAGAGGGCAGAGGCGATAGCAAGTGCTATGGGCGGTAAATGTGAATACCGGGTTGAAAAGGGATATCCTTTCCTCGTGAATGAGGAGAAGATTACCGAAAGAGCCATAGGCTGTGCAAGGCAATATCTAGGTATAGAAAACGTGGAAGAACTGTCCTTGAGGATGACGGCAGAGGATTTTGCCTTCTATTCCCACCATGTGCCCGCATGTTTTTACCGATTGGGTACAGGTAATAAATCTAAAGGGATCACCGCTGGGGTGCATACCGCAACCTTCGATATTGATGAAAGTGCTTTGGAAACAGGAATGGGACTGATGGCCTGGATAACATGGAATGAACTGAACAAAGCATGAATGTGAAAGAGAAGAAAGATACCAACGCGCTTATAACAGGTAATGGAACCAAACTTCCCCTGATGGAAGAATTTTATACTATACAGGGTGAAGGTTACCATTCGGGCAAGGCTGCCTATTTTATCCGTATTGGCGGATGCGATGTAGGGTGCCACTGGTGCGATGTGAAAGAAAGCTGGGATGCGAGCCTTCACCCGCCAACACTGGTAGATGAAATTGTTTCCCATGCAGCAGTGTACCCTGCCAAGGCAGTGGTGGTTACCGGTGGGGAGCCGGCGATGTATCCACTCGAATACCTGACCGGGGAATTAAAAAAAAGAGATATCAAAACCTTTCTGGAGACCTCCGGCGCTTACCCTATTTCAGGTACGTGGGACTGGGTCTGCCTCTCTCCCAAAAAAACTGGAGAGCCTCTGTCGGAAAGTCTTGCAAAAGCCGATGAGTTGAAAGTGATTGTGTTCAATGCAGATGATTTCAAATGGGGAGAAAAATATGCCAAGCTGGTGAGACCGGGATGTAAGCTTTTTCTACAGCCGGAATGGAGCAAGTCAAATGTAATGATGCCCGTAATAGTAGACTATGTCATGAACCACCCAGAATGGAATATATCTTTACAAACGCATAAATACATGCATATTCCCTAGTTCCTTATTTGAATTTCGGAATGAATCTTGCAATAAACCTACTATGAAGCCTTTCTTTCTTACCTTTTTAGCCTGCTTATACCTCCTTGCCGCTTTCTCACAAGGTGTCCCTCCTGGAAAATATACCTCCATGGATGAGAAGGCCGTTAAGCATTTTGAAAATGCGTTGAAATCCTATCGTGCCGGAGATAATAAGGGTGCCCTCGAAGAATTGGATAAAGCAGAAAAAAAAGATCCTAATTTTTCGGAGGTCTATGAACTGAGGGCGGATATCTTTATGGATGCTCATCAGATAGATAAATCTATAGAGCAATATCACAAAGTATTCGAACATAATCCCCGTCCGCACTGGGAAACATTTTATCGCTGTGGAACCCTGGAACTGGGAATAGGGAAATACGACGATGCAAAGGCTCATCTCGAAAAATATCTGTCAGCCCCTTATGTGGACCCTGATATGGAACTACTTGCCAGAAAAAATCTGGTTAACTGTAACTTCTCTATCGAAGCCACAAAACATCCGGTTGAATTCAAGCCGGTTAACTTGGGCCCAGGTATTAATACCAAGGCGCATGAATATTTCGGGGCGATCACCGTAGATGGCAAGCGATTTATGTTCACGCGTAATTACCGTACAGATAATGTACATTCTCAGGAAGATTTATTTTACAGCGACTTATCGGATAGTGGTACCTGGAAACTGGCACAACCCTTTAACGAGATTAATACCCCTCTCAACGAAGGGGCGCCAGCTCTTTCAGCAAATGGAAAGATCATGTTTTTTGCAGCCTGTTCGGAAGGGGCAGAAGGTGATTACGGCCCTACCAGGCGAGGTTATGGAAGTTGTGATTTGTTTTATTCGTTTCTATCCGGCGGACATTGGTCTAAACCTGAAAACGTAGGCGCTCCTGTAAATACCGGAAATTGGGAAAGTCAACCGTCGTTTTCGTCGGATGGGAAATCTCTTTATTTTATCCGTGGTCTTAAATCCAAAGATCACAGTATTCATGATAAAGCTATTTATGTTTCCACACTCAATGCAAATGGAGAATTTTCCGTTCCGGTGAGGTTAAATGATAAGATTAATGCACCCGGAGGAAATGTAGAATCGGTGTTTATTCATCCGGATAATATGACGCTCTATTTTTCTTCGAATGCATTGCCCGGATTGGGTGGGCTGGATATTTTCGTAAGCAAACGGCAGCCGGATGGAGATTGGGGCACTCCGGTCAACCTGGGTTATCCTATTAATACCTGCTCTGATGAGAACAGTATCCTTGCCGACCCTAATGGAAAGATTGCCTACTTTGCTTCCGAACGTCCGGGAGGTTATGGGGGACTCGATTTTTACAGCTTTGAACTTCCTGCAAATGCTCAACCTGAAATGATTACTTATTTTAAAGGAAAAGTATACGACGCGGTGACCAAAAAACCATTAGAGGCCAGTTTTGAACTGATTGATCTCGGTGCTCAAAAATCGCTCTACACCTCACTCTCTGAAAAGGGTACCGGGGAATTCTTTCTCACGCTAACCTCCAATATGAATTACGCCTTAAACGTTTCAAAGCCTGGTTACCTTTTTTATTCAGGTAATTTCTCCCTGAATTCGGCCACAGATAAATCAAAGCCCTTTATCATGGATGTTCCCTTGCAGCCTATTGACACCGGGAAAATTGAGCCTCTTAAAAATGTGTTTTTTGATACCGATAAATTCGAACTTCGCCCGGAGTCAAAAGCCGAACTGGATAAACTGGTGTCCTTCCTGAAAACGAATAAGCTGCTGAAGATTCAGTTAAGGGGACATACCGATGATGTAGGTGATAAAAAGAAAAATCTACTGCTTTCCCAAAACCGGGCCAAAGCGGTTCTTGAATACCTTGTTGCAGGAGGCATAGAGAAGGAGAGACTGAGTTCTAAAGGATTCGGCGATACCATGCCGGTTGTGAAAAACGATAGTCCGGAACACCGTCAGGAAAATCGAAGGACAGAATACAAGATAATCGGGAAGTAAATCAATCTACTTTACGGGAACGGCTTGTGTAAGAATCAGCCCAGTCAAACAACTTGGTCATCAGCCGATAAATGAAACTCTTTAACATATTACCTCCGTTTTAATAAGAAAACAACCTCCTCAAGATTCAATTCCTTCTGAGTGGAAATGGATTTTGTACAGCTAAAGGTAATAACACGGAGGGAAATTAAATCCATTTTGAACCGGAATCTGTCTCCTATGTAAGGTTTCCAGTGAAATAGATCCTTGTTCTCTTCTACGGAGGGCTTCAAAAACTCATCGGAGGAGTGTAAGAAAACCTTTGAGTGTTTTAGTGCCGGAAAAGCCGTCACAATCTCTGTAATCAATGATCCAGAAATAGGTCCCGTCTTTACAGGTAATCGCATCTTCTTCGGGCTTCCAGATACACTTCGGGTCGGTGCTTGAAAAGACTTCCGTTCCCCAGCGGTTAAAAATGGAGAGCTTGAGATAACTGAACTCGAATTTTCCGAAATCCACATCATCATTAATCCCGTCATGGTTCGGGGTCACGATATTCGGGATTACCGGAGGTGTTGTTCCATAGAGTGTGACCTCGATCGTATCTGAATTTGTACAACCTCCCGAATTATTTACCCTTAACCAGTATATACCACTGCTGCTAACGGTAATCTGCTTGCCTGTTTCCCCAGTGCTCCAGACACAATTATAAGCGGTATTGGAGGGAATGGTGAATTCACGCTGACATAAACTGGTATCTCTGCCAAGATGCACAGAGGGAATGCTGTCGATATGAAAGGTAAGGCTGTCTCTTGCGGCACAATTCCCTGGTAAGATATAATTTACATAATAGGTTCCTGGAGCGCTAAGCATATGTATGGCTGAATCAGTTCCATCGCTCCAATGATAGGCCAGGGTGCCTGGATAGGTTGCATTACACCGAATAGAAACCGGATGATTGCTGCAGGCAATGGAATCATGAAGCACGGAAATAGCTGGCGGGTTTTTTTTAATCACAAAAAAAGAATCGATGATTCTGCAGTTTTGTGCGGTGATAATATTTACACCGTAACTACCGAAAGCATGAATAGCGATGGTTTGTGTAGTATCTGAATTAGACCAGAGGTAATGAGTATAGCCTGGACCTGCATCCAGGGTATCTGTTGGAATCTGACAGAGATAACTGGGATATGAATTGTAAAGCGGAGCAACCGGGCTTATGTCTGTAAAGTTTGGTAACCCAAAGGCCCCACTGTCGCCCACTGCCAGATTTACACCATGGGCCAGAAAATTACAAGCCACGTTATTGGGATTATTGATGACTGAAAGATATGATTTGGCATAAACAGTAAGATATATTTTCCCATCTGGTCCCAACTGGATGGCACCCAATCCGTACAACCCGCTATTGATGATGGTCTGAGAAGAAACAATCAAAGAAGGGATATTACTGCTCAGGTCATACTGATATATAGATCCTTTAAAATCGCTTACATAGACTTTTGAATTATCGGGAGAAAAAGCAATACCATAAGGCAGGTGTGTTCCGCTGAAACCGATAGTTCCAGGATAAGTAACGGAAATCGGGTTGCTGACCATGCCGGTAGAATTATCAAAATCAACCATCTCAAAAACGCTGAGATATTCAAGCGCATAGGCTAATCTTCTTCCATTGGGAGAAGGCCGGAGATAACCTACGGTTGCATTCTGTGGCCCAGTCTGAACCGTTCCTGCATTGGAGACAACAGGAGTAGTGTTTAATCCTGCCGCACTCAGGAGATAAGCATTGAATGCATTGCTGTTGTTTGGACGGGCAATGACCCAGAAATCAGTTCCGTTGCAATGTCTTACTGCAGTCAGCTTTTCGGTAGAGTTAGATGGAAGAAGAACATTGTTTTTGACGGTCACGGCACCCAGTCCTCCATTCAGATTCATATCCACAATTGAAAAATGAATGCCCAAATTTCCGGCATTGGATCCGGTATCACTCGTGATTATATAGTATAGCGTAAGGCTGCCGGGTTTAGGAAGGATTAAAGCCGATTGGGTGGAATGCCCCGCCGCGCCCATGAGTCCATTTCCATTGAGCATCGGATTGTTATTCTTATCCCAAACTGTTGTTCCATCGGTATAAAAAAGTAATGCTCCGGTATTGACATCGCTCATAGAAGCAGAGCCTTCCACGGTATTGATAGAGCTGGAGGAAGCAGTCGGAATACCCGAGCTGAAATCTAAAGCATTGTGGAATCCGAATTGCCAGTGCCAGCTTTCCTTCCCAAGCTGAGCGAAAGATGGATGGACGGAGAAAAGAATCAGACTGCATACCAGTGCGAGGTATTGACTTCTCATGGCGGATGAATTCTTTCATCAAAGATAATTATTACGAGGCAAAGCTTAGTTTCCCCTCGAACAGCTTCATTTTAAACTGAAGCATCCATTTTTAGCCTCCAAATTGCGATTAAGTTCATAAACTAATCTACATTTGCAAGAAATTTGAATATAAGTACCGATGTATAAGCTCGTTATAGCATTTATAGCCTTCCTCACGGGTATTTCCGGCCTGATGGCCCAAACTAAAATCAGTGGAACGGTGTTGGATGATTCCAAACACCCGATTGTAGGAGCGAACGTATATGTTAAAGATAGTTATGATGGGACTTCCACGGTCGCTGATGGGACTTTTTCGTTCTCCGCTTCCGATAGCGGAAAAGCGGTTGTGGTGATCAGCATGATCAGCTTCGATAAAGTTGAAAAGGCAGTGGTGCTGAATGGAAAGGAAGTCCATTTGAACATTACACTCAGTGAAGGAGCCAGTCAGCTCAATACGGTCGTTATTTCTGCCGGAACTATGGAAGCCAGTGATGAAAAGAAGGTAACCATCCTCAAGCCTCTCGATATTGTTACCACTGCAGGAGCACAGGGAGATATTTACGGGGCACTTAAAACCTTACCCGGAACACAACAGGTAGGCGAATCGGAAGGGCTCTTTGTAAGGGGAGGAACCGGAAATGAAACCAAGACCATTATTGATGGAATGGTTGTATCCAAACCCTATTTCAGCGGAGTGCCGGATGTTGCGGCCAGGGGCCGTTTTTCTCCATTTCTCTTTAAAGGAACTGTATTCAGTACGGGTGGTTATTCTGCCCAATATGGACAAGCCATGTCATCTGCTTTAGTACTCGAGACTCAGGACCTGCCTGATAAGTCATCCGCAACGGCAGCAGTAAGTTCGGTTGGAGTTGGAGCAGGAATCAATAAGTTGTTTAAAGATAGTACCACTTCCATCGGAGGCGACTTTAATTACACCAACCTCGGCCCTTATTACAACCTGGTTCCACAGGATGTGAAATGGAATGTGACTCCGGTTTTTGAAGGAGGCTCGCTCAACTTCCGTAAGAAAACATCTGAAACAGGAATGCTTAAGTTTTATGGGTATACCAATTACAGCCAGCTTGGAATATCCCGCCCGAATATTGACAGCACCAATGGTTCTCTAAGCAATTTTGTGTTGAAGAACAAGGACTACTATACCAATCTTACCTACAGAGACAACTTAGCCGGCAACTGGAAATATTACATCGGAGCCTCTTATAGTTATAATCAGGACGATATCACCCCTAATAATTATCACATCGTTAACACCAACCAGCTTTCCCAGGGTAAAATATTAGTGACTCATGGACTCGGAAGTCTTTCCCTGATTCGTTTTGGAGGGGAATTTCAGAATAATATCGACATGAGTAATTTCGATATCACGAATGTGCCCAGCTTTGTTCCCGCTGCACATACCAAGATCCGGATCGAGGATGATTATTCAGCCGGAATTGCAGAGGCAGATATTTTTCTGACTTCTAAGATTGTGGCGAGGATTGGAGGGCGTTACGAATACAGCTCCTTGCAGGAAAAATCAAACATTGCACCTCGTACCTCTGTTGCCTTTAAAACAGGAAAGAACAGCCAGATCTCTGTTGCTTATGGTGAATTTTATGAAAGACCGGAGACTCGTTATCTTTTCGAAAAGACTTCCCTGAACTACGAACGGGCCACGCACTATATCCTCAATTATCAGATTGTGGAAGAAAAAAGAACGTTCCGTGTAGAAGCCTATTATAAGCAGTACCAAAATCTTGTCACTACACTTCCCATCTCCACGATGTTCCCGGCCGACTCCCTGCACAATAATGGTCAGGGCTATGCCCAGGGAATAGATGTATTCTGGAGAGATAAAAAAACATTCAAGAACTGGGATTACTGGGTTTCTTATTCTTACCTCGATACGAAACGTCAATACATCAATTATCCGGTACTGGCAGAACCGGTCTATGCAACACCTCATACGGCTTCACTGGTTGTAAAGAAATTCTTTCCTTCCATCCTCGTCAACCTGAGTGCAACCTATACCTATGCGACGGGGAGGCCATATTATAATCCAAACAACCCGGTCTTTCTGGGTGATCGAACACCGGATTACAACAAAGTTGGTTTTACAGCGAGTTATGTCCGTAAATTCGGGAACGCATTTTCTGTGTTTGTTGTAGGGATTGATAATGTATTGGGCACAAATAATATTTATGGTTATCAGTATTCAGCAGATGGACAGAGACGAGTGGCTGTTACCGCAACGGCAGCCAGGATGTTCTTCATCGGAATCTTTATGAGCTTTGGTATAGACCGGACCCAGGATGTCCTGAATAATAATTAATGCTAATTAAAAATAAAAATAAAGTGATGTACAAACTTTCGGCTTTTATGCTCATCGTGTTCCTTCCAATGCTTGGAACCGCTCAGAACAAAAAATATGTTTCTTCTATGGAGAAGAACCTGAAAATGATGGATACCTGCCAGAGCATTGCCTCTTACCAACAGGTAGCCAATGCCTTTGAAAGAATTTGCAGTGCGGAGAAAAAGGAATGGCTCCCGCCTTATTATGTAGCACTCTGCAATACATTTATGGCAACCATGTCGGCCGGAGATAAGATTGATGAATATTGCGATATTGCCGACCGGTATGCGGCCAGGGGAGACTCCCTGAATCCGAATAACTCGGAACTCTGTGCCCTGCATGCATTGATTTGTTCTTCACGCATCAGCGTCAATCCTATGTTGAGAGGAGCAAAGTTCGGTGGCAAGTCCGGAGAGTATAGTGCCAAAGCTATGCAGCTGGATTCAACAAATCCAAGGCCTTACCTTCTTCAAGGCCAGGGTAAATTTTATACTCCCCCTCAGTTCGGCGGAGGTAAGGATAAAGCACAACCTACGATTGCAAAAGCAGTGAAGAAATACGAAGCATTTAAACCGGCAAGCACCATTGCTCCGAATTGGGGAAAGGAAAGAGCAAAGATGTTGCTGGAGGAGTGCAATAAGAAATAAGAGTTAATAAGGCTCCTCCTCAGACTGCACTCAGGCAGACGGGTAAAGCTCGTCCTGTTTATAAAAGGCCGGTACTTATACTTAATTCCAACCCATTACAAAATACGTCTTTATACGTATAGCTTCCTTTTCAATCCTGCCCTACTTTTATCGCGTTCCATTTCCCTCCGGAACATTGAAAGAATAGGAATAAGTATGGACTCCTAAAGCCTTAAAATATGAATCGTATCCAAAAGAAAATAGCCTTGCTATATTGGCTCTGTGCTGTCTCCTGCATAGGAACAATGGCCCAGTCCCCTGGTAAAGTCAGTGCTTATGTGGGTGTGCATATTGTACCCATGGATCGGGAACACATTATCGAAAATCAGACGGTTCTGATCAGGGATGGAAAAATACTGGAGATCGGGGATGTAAACAGCGTGAAAATTCCAGAAGAAGCAACGGTGGTAGATTTAAAAGGAATGTTTATGATGCCTGGTCTGGCAGATATGCAGGCAACCTTGCCGGAGGGAGCACCTATCCAGATCGGCCGGGATGATTATTTGAAGATGAACATCATTCGTGGGGTGACAACCCTTCGCAGTATGCACGGAAATCATTCACAACTTGCCTGGAGAGATAGCATAGACTTGCACCTTCTTCTGGGGCCTCATCTCTTTCTCACTTCCCCGGCATTACCCTCCGAACTTAACTATAAGCAAGGTTGTGCGTTACTGGAGCAATACAAAAAAGAGAAGTATGATTTTGTAAAATATGAATATCCCCTTCGGGCTTCTCTTTATGATTCTCTGCTGGCCTTTGCAGTACAAATCAACATGAAGATTGCAGGAAATGTCCCTGCCGGAGGGATAGCCGCAGCAGCAATGAACAAGCAAGCCTCTTTAGAACATCTCGAACCCTTTCTGGAAGAATACAAACAAGATACAGCAAGGTTCCTTGAAAACATTCAAGCTTTAGCTGCTGCCGGTGTTTATGTCTGTCCTGATTTTCAATGGTATTATGTAAACTGGGAACAACTCTGGCCTGCTCAGCTGAAAGTAAAACCAGGAATGAACATGCTGCCTCATCAGGTAGTCAGTGCATGGATCGGTTCTTATCAGAAAGAATATGCCGAAGCAGCCGGGAAAGACAAGCCTTCTTACCTCCGAAAGAAGAATGAAAGAGGAAGGGAGCTCATGGTAGGGATGAAACTTCTTAAAATGATGGAAGAGGAAGGTGTACCTCTGATGGTCAGTGCAGGGGAGGGAGCGTTTATAGTGCCTGGATTCAGTATGCTTGATGAATGCCGGAATTTCAATGATGCAGGCATCACTCCTTATCAGACCCTCCGAGCCGCAACAGTCAATGCGGCCTCTTTTTTTGGACAAAGTTCTGTCTGGGGAACAGTGAGTAAAGGCAAACGGGCGGATCTATTAATATTGGAGGAAAACCCACTCCTCAGCATAGAGAGCCTGGATAAGATCAAAGGGGTGGTACTTAACGGAACCTGGTATCCTAAAGAAGAGCTGGAGAGGATTCAAGCAGAGATCATAGCTAAGAACCAACCAGGCAAATAAGGAAATGCACCGGACAGAAGATGGGGTTGAACTTAAGGGATGTTTTGTACATTTGGGAAGAACTCTCAGCCATGTCCGAACAAGCGATCAAGCAAAATTTCCTGGAAGCCCAGTCTGTACTCTCCCAATTTATATCCGATGATAAAAACCTGAAGCAGATTTCGGCAGCAGGTCATATCCTGGTAGAGGCGATCCGGAAAGGGAAGAAGATTATTTCCTGTGGCAATGGTGGTTCTATGTGTGATGCCATGCATTTTGCAGAAGAACTGAGTGGTAAGTTCAGGTCAGACCGGAAAGCACTACCTGCAATTTCCATCTCCGATCCTTCTCATATGTCCTGCGTAGGAAATGATTACGGTTATGACTTCGTTTTTTCGCGTTTTATTGAAGCATTGGGTCAAAGCGGTGATGTTTTACTGGCCATTTCTTCGAGTGGAAACTCCAAAAATGTGATCCAGGCCATGCATGCCGCCAAAGAGAAAGGAATGAAAGTCGTAGGCCTTACCGGCAAGGATGGAGGCCAAATGGCGGGACTTTGTGATATTGAAATAAGAGCCCCGCATTCCCAATTTGCGGACCGGGCTCAGGAAATACATATTAAAGTGATTCATTCTCTGATTCACTATGTTGAATTGAATCTTCCTTCCTGATTAAACGGATTACCCTTTCTCGTCGCTCGGGGTAATACCCGATCATCGAGCGATTGTTTTTTCAGTTTATGCTCGTCAAAACTTTCGGAAGTGCTGTCTTTGGGATCAATGCAACCACTGTTACCGTCGAAGTGAATATAGCCGATGGAGTTAACTTTCTCATCGTGGGTCTGCCCGATAATGCCGTCAAAGAAAGTCAGCAACGGATCCATGCGGCTTTACGAAATAATGGATTCCGTGTTCCTGGTAAAGCAATTACTATCAATATGGCTCCTGCGGATATCCGGAAAGAAGGATCGGCTTATGACCTGACCCTGGCCATTGGTATTCTGGCTGCTTCCGGTGAAGTGGATCCGGTATTATCAGAGAAGTACGTGATTATGGGTGAACTATCGCTCGATGGAGGCTTGCAACCTCTGAAAGGAGTACTCCCTATTTCTATCCAGGCTTCCAAAGAAGGGTTTAAAGGTATAATCCTGCCTGCAGAGAATGCGCGGGAGGCAGCTGTGGTGAAAGGATTGGAAGTGTATGGAGCGAGAAGCATCATGGAGGTAATCCATTTTCTGAATGGAAAAGGAGGACTTGCACGTACGGAATTAAACCCCGATTCTGAATTCTACACCAAAACAAGTGATTCGGATGTTGATTTTGCTGATGTAAAGGGACAACAGAATATCAAGCGAGCCTTGGAGGTAGCTGCAGCCGGAGGCCATAATCTGATTCTCATCGGACCTCCGGGTGCAGGAAAGACCATGCTGGCAAAACGTCTTCCAACTATATTGCCTCCGATGAATATGACCGAAGCCCTGGAAACAACCAAGATTCATTCTGTGGCCGGCAAGATGGGGAAGAATCTGGGATTGGTTACCCGAAGACCATTTCGTTCTCCACATCATACGATCAGTGATGTAGCGCTTGTAGGTGGAGGAGGAGTGCCCCAGCCAGGTGAAATATCCCTGGCTCATAATGGGGTTTTGTTTCTGGATGAGTTGCCGGAATTTAAGAGGACCGTGCTTGAAGTCATGCGGCAGCCCCTGGAAGAAAGAGTCATTCATATTTCCAGGGCGCGTTTTTCAGTTGAATACCCTGCAAGCTTTATGCTGGTGGCATCCATGAATCCTTGCCCTTGTGGATTTTATAATCACCCTGAAAAGAATTGTGTTTGCGGCCCCGGCATTGTCCAGAAATACCTCAGTCGTATTTCAGGTCCCTTGCTCGACCGCATTGATATTCATGTGGAAGTGACTCCGGTTTCTTTTCGGGAGCTATCCGGAGAAAATGTGGCGGAAGGAAGTGAAGCCGTGAGGGCGAGGGTGGTGAGAGCCAGGGAAATTCAGGATAAACGCTATTCACAAGCAGATGGGGTACATTGCAATGCCCAGATCGCTACTCGTGAGCTGCAATCGGTGTGCAAGCTGAATGAGGAAGGACAGCAACTTATGAAAACATCGATGGAACGACTGGGTCTTTCTGCCAGAGCCTATGACCGAATCCTGAAGGTAGCTAGAACAATTGCCGACCTGGCAGGGTCTGAAAGAATTGAGAATGATCATCTGGGCGAAGCGATTCAATATAGGAGTTTGGATAGGGAAGGATGGGCAGGATGAAGTCAGAGCGAGAATGAGAGCGAGAATGAGAGCGGGAATGAGGAAAGAGCAGACTGCTATTCCCGCGACTCAGCCAGCTGATTAAACAAGCGGGTTTGTTTTTCCCAGCGCCGGTAGCTTGACCTTCCGATGGCATAGGTTACCGCTCCTTGCATCCAATGAGTTTCTATGTTGCAGCGTTTAATGAACCAGGGAGAAGGGTTTTCTGCATTTGATCCCGGATAAGTGGAAAAGAAAAAGCGGTAATGGTCCTTGATTAGTTTCATTTCCTTTTTTCCAGTGCTGTACAGGCTGTCGTTCGGAGCACAGTAGGCCGTGACCGGAACCCTCAGTTCTTCTTCTATCCGTTGTTTACTGTTGATAATCTCAAAACTTGAATTTTGGGGCGACGAAGCCGAAGCGCACAATGTATGCGTATAGGTATGTGCACCCACCGCATGACCCGATTGGATCAATGTGCGGAGCTGTGACCAACTGAGTGCCGAAAAATCTTCTTTTTCCGAATCCACTTCCGGGATAATGTTTGGGCGTATATTCTTCAGGAAAAATTCTTTTTGAGACTCCACAGGAGTGTCTATGAAACCGGGAATGACAAAGAAAAGGGCTTTTATTTTTTCCTGATCCAGAATTTCAACAGCAAACAGATTATTGAGTATTCCATCATCAAATGTAAGGAGTATGGATGGAGGGCTATCCGCCATCTTCCCCTCATAATAATCTGCTACCTGAGCGGGAGTGATGAACCGGAAATGTTTCCTGAAACGTGAAAGTTGTTCCTTGAATTCCGGGATAAACTTGCGCTGGGTGCCATGGTAATTGACAACGAGAAGTTCCCCTTTCGGAAAATGAAAAGCACCGGTCATTTTCCCGGTTACTCCTAAAATGGATTTCAGAAGGTGTTTGCTGTTGTGAAGAGAGGGGTTATAATACATTTCACCAGGTGTCAATATCACTGCGGTAGAGTTGCCAGAATGATGGATTCAGAAAATAGGAAGGATTGGAAAAGGGTTTCACGATGAAGTAGATTTTCCTGTTCAGCCCTTTAAACCGGAGTGATTCAATGATTTGAATCAGCCCTGAAGGATCGGTCCGGTTCAGTGCGATAGAAATCATACTGATGCAGCCACAGGAAAAAGCTTTTTTGCACAAATCGGCAAATGCCCTCCTGACAAATTCCGGATTGCCCTCCGAGGCGATTACATCGCCAATAATAAGTTCCTTGATGAAAAATTTCCGCACCTGGATTTTCATCGAAAAATGAATCGCCCGAGTCCCCTCCTGGTAGTGGTGCGTATAATAACGGTTATTGCGCTGGTAGGCAGCCTGCCATTCGGAAAATGAAGGCTCTTTATTCAGGCGAAAGCTGTCGGCTGTGGTGGTTTCTGCGAGCTGGTTTCTGCGAAAGGGAAATGTTCTGGAGAGGCGTCCGTGATTCAGCGGAAGAATAAGAGAAAGAGGATTTGAAATTTTTACATACCAGTAAAGGTCAAGGATATTTGTCCAGCCATTCCGTAAAAAACTGTTTTTGGAAGCTTCAACCGGAAAACCAACCAGGAAATCAATTCCCAGTTTTTCACGATTGGTGTCAATATACAAAAGCAGTTTTTGAAAAATACCCTTTCCTCTGTAATCCGGATGAACCAGGGAGTTTCCACTTTGAAAGGAGTTGAAGATCTGCCCGTTTTTCGCATAAGGCCAATAAAAGAAAGATTGAAATCCAATGACCTTCTCTTTATCTAAAGCCACCACACGTATACACTTTTTCTGTTGGTAAGGATGGTCATAGAAATTGTCCATCAGCTCGGAAAATTCCGATTTGTCTACCCCATATTGGTGCTGAAATAATCCCGCCACCTCATCCTTCATGTGTTCCTGATACGAAACGATTTCGGCTTCCATTAAGGAATTGTTAGTATTTTAGTAGATCTTTCAAAGGTATTAATTTTTCCTTGCATGAAATTGCTGTTTCTTTTTGAAGAATTGTCGGGTTACTTTCTTGCATGTGTTAAAGAGCTCGCCCTTAGTCATGAAATTGAAGTGCATGTCATTCACAAGGAAGTGAATGTGCAGGCTCCGTTCTCTTTTTCAAAGACAGATAACGTAAATTTATACGATCGTTCGAAGTTTAAAGAGGACGAATTGACGGCACTTATCCATCAACTTAATCCCAGTGCAATCTATTGTGGGGGCTGGTCCAGCTCGTCCTATAAAAAAATCTGCCGGAACTATGTTTCGCGTATGCCGGTTATCCTGGGATTTGACAACCAGTGGACGGGGTCATTCAGGCAAAGACTTGCCGGACTGCTTGCTTTTTTTTACATCACTCCTTATTTCAACAGATGCTTTGTGCCGGGAATGTTGCAGAAACAATTTGCAAGAAAGCTCGGATTTTCGGAGGACCGGATTTTTACCGGAGCGTATTCGGCAGATCAGCCATTCTTTGCTTCAGTTGGCGAAAAGTATAAGGCAGGAAAAGAAAAACAATTTCCCCGGAGGTTTGTTTTTGCCGGTAGATATGTGAAGGAAAAGGGGATTGATATGCTCTGGCAGGCTTTTTCAGAGCTTGCAACGGAAGGTGGAATGGATTGGGAACTTTGGTGCCTGGGTACGGGACCGGAACCTGTATTTGAGCATCCCCGGATCAGGCATCTGGGATTTGTACAACCGGAAGAAATGCCCGGGATCATGGAACAAACCGGGGTCTTCGTGCTTCCAAGTCGTTTTGAGCCCTGGGGTGTGGTTGTGCATGAATTCGCTGCTGCCGGGTTTCCCTTGATTTGCAGCGATGCGGTAGGGGGTGCTGAAGCTTTCCTAAGAGAAGGAGTGAACGGTTATGTTTTTCCAACAAACAATACCACAGAGTTGAAGCAGGTACTTCGCAGGATGATGAAACAAGATACTCCCGCGCTACTCGAAATGGGCAGGCAAAGCACCCGGCTTGCAAAGCAGATAACCCCGATGACGTGGGCAGCAACAGTTTTTAAAATGATACAGCCATAAAAGGTCAGAGCGAGAATGACAGCGAGAATGAAGAATTAATCTAATTGCTAGGGCATTACTGTCCTCATTCTCATTCTCATTCTCGCTCTTTGGGTTTAACCTAAGAATAAGGATAAAATGTTCTTCAGAAGTTTGGACAAAGCAGAGTGAAGTCAAAGAAGGAATACTTTAAGGGTGGGGTGATTTGTTTTGTGGAATTAATTTTTATCTTTAGCTATCCAACTCACTCAAAACAAAACTTATGGGATCAGAAACCGGAATTATCCTTAGCGTTCTTTCAGCAAGCAGAGGAACGATCAGTCGAAACAATGGCGCAAGCCCAAACCCTATTCAGTATAACGACCCTACCTTGCAAACACAGGGTATCCGGCTCCTTCCGGGAGAGCCTGTAAGCTATGACATCTCCGCAGATGGAACCACCGCAATGAATATTTCTGTGGCTCCGGTGGTCCCTGTTGATCCGGATTTTCCAGCCGATCAGGGAACCGTTATTTCCACCCCGGTTAACGGCAATCTGGTGGTTGCTGCAGGTACTACGACTACCATTTCAGGTACTACCGTTTCAGGCAGTATCACGGTAAATGGTGGCACACTGATCCTTAAATCATCCACGCAGGACGGAACAGTTCCTGCCCAAATTAGTGGCAGTATTATTTGCACCACCAATTCTAACCTTACGGTATACAAATCAAGTATAGCCGGTGATCTTTCCTTTCACGACAGCGGAACACTAGCCATTAAGGGAGGATCTGTAGGCGGTGATACCGATATCCATAACGCTCAGCGTGTAAAAAACCAGGGATCAGTTGGCGGCGATACCGATATCAAAGGCTGCATGGTGGTCGACATCAGTGGGCTTACGGTGAACGGAAACGGTGCCAAAAGTGACCTGAGGGTGAACAACACCGCTACGACCACAGCAATAACCAATGTGATTGTGAGCAACGGAAATGCCCTGATTCACAATAACACCGGTTGCAATTATTCCAACATCACTGCACCGCAGGGCAAAGTGGATATCACGGGTTGTACCGGTGCCTGATACGCTTATGCGCAACTTATTCCTACTTCTCTGTTTCCTGATCCCCCTTGCTCCATTAAGAGCAGGGGGAGATTTGGATTCACTTCGTCTGCTTCTCGACAAAGCCCCTTCCGAATCTGCCAAAGCCGAACTGGAGCTCCAGCTCAGCGAACACCTGGCGAAAAATGAATGCAACAAAGCAAAAGAATATGCCCTCTCGGCACTCTCTTTCTATACCAAGACAGGAGATGCGCTGAACCAGGCAACCGCATTGGAACGATGTGCAGGGGCCTGCACCTTCGCTTCCGATTTTGAACAGGCCATTGCATACAACATGCAGGCGCTGGGCATTTATGAAAAATTCAACAAGAAAAAATCGGTCAGCTATATACGCAATAAGCTTGGCTTGGTGTATTATCAATTGGGCGATTACAAAAAAGCCCTGACCTATTACCAGGATGCCATGAATTTTTATCGCGAAACCAATGACCTCGAAGGGCAAGGTTTCCTGCTTAACAACATTGGTAACATTTACGAAAAGGAAAAAAAATACGATTCAGCCCTGGTCAATTTCCAAAGCTCCCTGAAGATCAAAGAAGGCCTGCAGGATAAGCAAGGTATGGCCACAAGCATCAACAACATCGGCAATATCTATTTCCACAAAGAAGAATACCCGCGTGCTGTGGAGTATTGGAAACAAAGTCTGGACATTAAAGAGAAACTGAACGATAAACCCGGCATTTCGAATACCCTACAGAATATCGGTTATGGATATTTATACATGAAACAGTACGAGGAGGCTATTTCCTGGATTAACCGCGGCCTGGTCATGGCCCAAAGCATTAACAACAAACATTATGTCAAAGAAGCCTATGTGAAGCTGAGCGATGTGTATCAGGAAATGAAAAATTTTGAAAAAGCCCTGGAATACACACAGCTTTATGGGGCTATGAAAGATACTATCTACAATGAAACCAGTTCGCGTCAGATTGCTGAAATGGAAACCAAGTACCAAACTGAGGAAAAAGAAAAAACTTTGCAACTTCAGAAACTGGAGCTAAACAAAAAACAGCTGGTGATTTATTTTGTCGGAACAGGGCTGGCCCTGATGCTCCTGCTGGCCTTCTTTATTTACCGCGGATACCGGCAAAAGAAAAAGGCTCACCTGATCATCAGTTTACAAAAAGAAGAAGTGGTCAAACAAAAGCATATCGTGGACGAAAAAAACCGGGAAATGCTCGACTCCATCAATTATGCTCGGCGGATACAGGATGCCCTACTTAAAGAACAGGATCATGTAACCTCCTACCTGCCTGCTCACTTTATTCTGTTTAAGGCCAAGGATATTGTAAGCGGTGATTTTTACTGGGGAGCAGAAAAAAAGGGACATTGGTTCGTTGCTGTTGCCGACTGTACCGGGCATGGTGTTCCGGGCGCTTTTATGAGTATGCTCGGAATTGCGTATTTGAATGAAATCAATGCCCTCGAAGCCTTGCTCACTCCTGCCGAAATTCTCGATAAGCTTCGGGAAAAAATTGTCAAAGAACTCAAGCAAACCGGTAATCCGGGCGAAAGCAAAGACGGTATGGACATCTCCATCCTGCGCCTGAACCTGGCCACCAACGAAGTTCAATGGGCCGGAGCCTACAATCCCTTGTACCTGATCCGGGAGGGAGTACTAAGCGAAGTAAAGGCTGATAAACAACCCATCGGGTTTTCGTATAGCCCATTACCGTTTACTAACCATTCCTTGCAAATGTCCAAAGGAGAATATATCTACCTGCTAAGCGATGGATTTGCCGACCAGTTCGGTGGCCCCAAAGGCAAAAAATTCAAATACCAGCAACTCAAACAAACGTTGGTCGATATTCATACCCAGCCCCTTCTCTATCAGAAAGATTTCCTGAACAAAAGCCTTGAAAGTTGGAAAGGATCTCTCGAACAAGTGGATGATATTACCCTAATCGGAATACAGATATAATTGATTTTTCTGAAGTAGAGCAGGATAAAGTCAGAGCGAGAATGAGAGCGAGAATGAAATCTTTTCCTTATTAACTCAGGTCAGGCGACTGAGGTACTTCTTAAGGGTAGCGTAGTTATAGGTATCCTTATCGAAATTCATATGATTTCGTTTCAGAAGGGAGGCGAATTCCTCTTTATCAAAGTCATAAAAGATTCCACGCTCTATCACTTCTTTCTTCGCCTGCTTGTTTAAAATTTTCTCAAACATACTTACCAGATCCGGGACAGGTGCGGCATTATCATAAACCAGGTTGAGCACCTTTCCTCCTTTAGCATTTTCCTTGATGAGCAGAGGTACAAATTGAGAAAGGTCTTCGGCATCAAAAATATACCTCCAGGCATTTTTATATACTTCTAATCTTTCCTGCTTCAGCACCCGGTTTGCAATATAATTGTAAAAGGTATTCTGATTCGGAGTATTGGCAATCAGCAAGGGCAGGCGTAAGATCAGGTAGTTTGGAAAGGTCTTGGCAATAACCGCTTCCATTTTCTTCTTGTGAATAGTATAAGCACTGGTGGCTGCATCCGGATCGAATATGCTGCAGGTACTGAAATACACAAGTTTAGAGGAAGTATCCTTAACAGCCATCAGCAGCTGCTCTTCTTTATCATAAGCATGCTGATTCTTCTCCCCGGAGTTGGAAACTCCGGAGGCAAAAATAAGTACCGAATTATCATCTTGGAATGCCAGTAAATTGTTGGCAACCAAACCGTTTCCGAGAATCATCTAGAGCAATATCGGTTAAGTAGTCGCTTTATTGTTTTCTAATATGTGGTCGTAATATCTTCCAAACATAGGGATTCTCTCATTTAGATTGAATTCCTTGATCACTTTTTCTCTGTTTATTTTTAAAAACCCCATTGATTGGATATCATGCATTCGCTTCGCTAAGTGGTCTACATCGTTTTCTGCACTGAGATACCCGTTTAGTTCATCCTCTACCAAATCCGGAATTCCAGCATGCCAGGTTGATAATACAGGCATTTCCAGAGCCATTGCTTCTGCAAGAGCGGTAGGGATACCTTCTGTTTGACCATTGATGGTCCGGCTATGCTGCACGAAACAATCGGCCTCCAGCATCAGGGAGAGTGATTCTGCCGGGGTCAACCAATCGCGAAATTCAATGCGATCAGCAACCCCAAGTTCTGCAGGAAGCTTCCGCATCGCTACACAGGTTGCATCATCATCTCCTCCGGCAAAAATCAGTTTAAACCGACTCCGGTCCTGGACTTTTTCCAGCATCCGGGCAAAGGCCCGGATAGCAATTTCCTGCCCTTTCCGATAGGAGAAGGAAGCAATCTGTAAAAAAGTAAATGCATCGTTTTTCGGATAAATTCCTTTACGATCGAAGAAATCGAGTCTTACCCCACTGTGCAAAACCTTATTCTCGCGAAAAAAGATCTTCTTTGTTTCCAGATTTTTTTTAAGAAAATGATTGTTGGAAGTAGCATAAACATTTGGGAGTTTGGCCAGCTGAATGAGCTTCTTAACATAGGAAGGCCTGCCAAGATGCAAGGAAGCATCATACCCCAAAAAATTAATAACCAACGGTATCTTCCTGTTCTTTGAACTTAAATTGTCTGTCAGCTTTAAAGCCTCAATCCCAAAATTACATTGAATAATATCCGGTTGGAACTCGTCTATGATGGCATTGACGCCTTTCGCAAAGGCTCTGTTTGAAAAGCTCAGATACCAGCCCTTCGTTTCAAGAATGAAATGAAGCTTGGTGCTCAGGGTATTCCTCGTGAATTTTACAGCCACTGCATCCTTGTAGGTGAATTTACCCACCGGATCGAATTGGGCGCTGAGATGCTTTACCGTATGTATCTTGGAAAGTTCGAGGAGGTCATTCTGAATAAAGGTTGTTGTAGGTCCACCGAAATTGTCACAGTACATTAAAATTTTCATGGAGACAATCGGATTGTTAACCTCTAATGCTTGGGAGAAAAAAGAAATATATATTATTATGCAATATTGGTGCGGCCTGAATCTTTGACAAATTTACTAATTAATCCCAAACTTTATTATTTCAGAGAATCTCAATGAAAAAACATATTTTTGTAGGAATAACCCAAATTTTGAGTAAAAATCAGAGCTCTTAGAAGGACATTTCGGCTGATTGTAATAGATCAAAGAGCCCTATATTTAATTTCTATTCCATGAAAACAGTGATCATTACAGGTTCAAACGGACTGATCGGAAGTGAGGCGGTAAAATTTTTCCAAAAACAAGGATTTCGCATTATTGGTATTGACAATAACATGAGGCAGTATTTTTTTGGGGAGGAAGCAAGTACCTTAAAGAACAAAATCAAGTTTGAAAAAGAATATCCTTCTTATGTTCATTATAGCATTGATATAAGGGATGAGGCAGGTATCAATGAGCTCTTTGCGAAATACAATACAGATACCACCTGCGTCATTCATACAGCCGCACAACCCTCACACGATTGGGCAGCCAGGGAACCCATCACCGATTTTACCATCAACGCGAATGGCACTCTGAACCTGCTGGAAGCCACACGTAAGCATTGCCCCAAAGCTGTTTTTATATTTACAAGCACGAACAAAGTATACGGAGACACCCCAAATTTCCTTCCCCTGGTAGAGTTGGAAACCCGTTGGGAGATTGATACGACTCATCCTTTTTACAAGGAAGGAATAGATGAGAGCATGAGTATTGATCATTCCAAGCACAGTATTTTCGGTGCAAGCAAACTGTCAGCTGATATCCTCGTGCAGGAGTATGGTAAATACTTCGGTATGAATACTGCTGTGTTCAGAGGCGGTTGTCTCACCGGACCCGCCCATAATGGAGCGGAGCTTCATGGTTTTTTGGCTTACCTGATCAAATGTGCCGTGCACAACCGGCCCTATACTATTTTCGGCTATAAAGGGAAACAAGTGAGAGACAATATTCACAGCTATGATCTGATACAGGCACTCTGGCTGTTTTGTCAGGCTCCCCGTCAAGGGGAAGTTTATAACATGGGTGGAGCCCGGCATTCGAATATTTCGATGCTCGAAGCCATTGCTGCCATTGAACGGTTAGCGGGTTACAAATTGAAGTATTCCATTAGTCCGGATGCCCGTGTAGGCGATCATATCTGGTACATCAGTGATGTAGGTAAATTTAAAGCACATTACCCGGCTTTTAATTTCAGTTATACCATGGAGCAGACACTCTCCGAAATGATCACTGCTGCTGAAACCGATTTGATTGTTCAAAGATGATACTGATCAGGCCAACCGGGGGAATGGGAAATCAGATGTTTCAGTATGCTTTGGGAACCTTCCTGGCCATAAAAAACAAGACGGATCTGAAAGTCGACTTGACCTTGCTGAATGACCGGAGCCAGCCTCATGAAGTAGTTACACACCGCAATTTCGACCTCGACGCATTCCGTATTCCCTTTTTATTTGCTTCTGAAAAAGAAATCGCTCATTTCAATGGAAAATCTTATGCTCATTTCGCAGGGAAAGCCCTAAATAAATTTATCTGGGAACTGGGCGCTAAGAAACGTTTGGTGGTGGAGCAGGAAAGAAATTTCCAACCGCAAATCTGCGCCTTGCCTGATGATCGTTGTTTGGTAGGTGCGTGGCAAAGTGAAAAATATTTCAAGCCTGTGGAGAGTGAAATACGGAAATTATATGCTATGCCTGAACCACTGCAGGGAAAAGCCATGGAACTGGGGAACAGGATATTGTCTGGTAATTCCCTCTGCGTGAATGCAAGAAGAGGTGATTTCGTTACCAGTACCGTTTACAAGCAGATGTTAGGTGCCATGCCGATCTCCTATTTTCAAAAAGCATTTGAGAAAATGAGCGGGCTTGAGAAAATTGATTCTGTATTTGTTTTCAGTGATGATCCGGATTGGGCAAAAGAGAATCTGCATTTTCCAATTCAGACTGAGTATGTTGGAAAGGAATATTTTGGACCCAAATACATCACCTATCTCCACCTGATGTCTTTATGCCGGCATTTTATTATTCCCAATTCCACCTTTGCCTGGTGGGCAGCCTGGTTGAGCACCAATCCTACCAAACAGGTTGTGGCTCCTCTTCAATGGTATCTCGATCCGGCTATGGATTCCTCCGACATTATCCCTGAAACCTGGTTCAGGGTTTGATTCATGCTTTACTTAGAACTTCTGCTATTCTCTCCACTTCCTGCTCAGGCAGGCTTGCTTCCGTTGATAGTTCAATAAATGAATGAGCATGTTTCAGGAAGTTTGGATTCTTTTCAAAGAACTCCTTCCCTATATGCAAGGAAGAATAAAGCGAAAAGAAAGGCACCTGGTGTTGGTGTAAATAATCCGGAAAGGCAGATGAATTTGTTTGGAGTATTAATTTAAAATTTATCCCATCCACTCCTGTAGCTATGACCGTAGCCATTTTTGATTTTTCCAGTGCACTGCACAGAAGTTTGTAATGTTTATTGCGTGCCGATTGTTGCTCCTTCACTAATTTCATAGCAAGACCCGCGGCCTTTTTCTGAAAAGCACTAGCCTCTCTGATTTTATCATCCTGCTGAAGGGGGCCGATAAGTTTCTGCAATAGTTTATCTGACCAGGCCAAGGTATAGCCGTATAATCTTGATTTCAAAAATAAAGAAGCCCGAAGTGATTGAACCCGAGCTGGCTTCGCCACACGTTCCCGGTAAAAGACATCCGTAATCCCCTTTACAATAGCTCCACCAGCGGCTGTGGAAGATTTTCCGGGACCGAAGGAATAAACAATTCCGGAGCTGTAGGAAAGTTTTGCTTCATCCAGTCCGAAACTCTGAGCCGCATCATGCAGGAGAGGAAGTTTTCTTTCCCTGCAGAAGTCCATCACGGCATGGGTATCGGGGTGAATGAACCCATAGAGATGAACGAGAATGACTGCGGAAACAGAAAGCGAGGTCAGTAAGTCCGGGTGATAATCCGACCAACAGGTTCCGTCGTTTTTCAAATCCAGGTATACCGGGCAGAGTCCTTCTTTCAGGACTGCCGTCTTCAGTGAATCACAAACAAATAAAGGAAGAACCACACGAGAGCCTTCGGGTAGTTTATAGCTTCGGAGCAGGAGTCGGATTCCGTTTTCCCCGCTGTTCACTGAAAAAGGAAGGTCTCCGGAAGAAGACTCCACGCTTTGAAGAGAGGGGATGATGGAGGGGAAATAATACTGCATGGAACAAAGGTAGGATAAAAAGATCCCGCATCTTATCCAGCCTATAAGGCTGGATAAGATGCGGGATGACAATGATGGAGGGATAAATTATTTACCGCCCAGGGTGATATGGACACCGATGTTGAAACCGATAGAACTGAATGGTGCGTTGATGGAAGCTGCCTGTTGAGGAGCGCCTGGATCTGCAACAGAGGCCTGGGTAGTAGTCACGGTGTAGGGAGAAGAATAATCCGTTTCTTTTTGGCTGGTAGTCAGGGTGCTCAATTTGTCTGCTCCATTTACAGTATAGGTAGTTTCCAGATTTTTTGAAGGATGAGCATTCTGCAGATTGGCAGAAATTTCACCGAAAATACCGATCATGCCGCTAACTGCATAACATACACCAATCGAACTGTGCAGGCCCCAGCTCATACCGCCTGATAAAGTATTGATCTGATCGGTGGTGGTGGTAGCCATTCCGGTTTGTGAATTAACGTTATTTGTTTCCATAGTTGCTTTTCCAGCCACTCCGATGATGATTCCAGCGGTTGCATAAGTCTTAATTTTCTTTTCTCCAATCTGCACGCGCAGGCCAGGAACCAGACGTACCATAGAACCTTTAACAGTAGTGGTTGTCTTGTTGTCGGTTGAGCTGGATCCACCTCCAAAGTTCAGGGTGGTGGTGGCATAGTCGGTTGTTCCTATGCTGCTTGCGCCAATGAGGTAAGAAATACCCAATTCGGCACCGAGGTATTTATTAAACATATAGCCTCCATAAAGGCCGATGTTGCCACCTTTTCCGATGGAGTAACTTCTGGCGGTAAAGGTTTCCGTCTTAGTAAAGGTATTTGGGAAGGCTGTGTTATTATAGTTGGTGGTGGAAGAAACGTCCGGTCCCGATATCATATCCTGTTTCCCGGCTGCAAAACCATATCCTCCTCCTAAGCCGAAATAGATCTGGGCAGAGGTGTTCATTGAAATTACCAGGCCTAATGCAAAAAGGGCCATTCCGATTTTTGTTGTTTTCATTTTCATTGTTTTAGTGTTGGTTTGAATTGAAATGATTTAAATCCGGGATTTCTCAATATATTCTTCCCGGTTTAAAGGCTAACATCTGAGTTTGATGTTAACATGGATTTAACGAGGCAAAGGTATTGGCCAAGCTTCCCTTTCTTCCGCACAGAGAGTTTATGTTATCAAATGAGATATTAACAATAATGAAAAAAAAGACTTGTTCTAATTGATTATCAGTGTGATGTGAGGGTCTATACTTACTGTATCCGGGGAGATTTTTGCACCTGCATATCTTCAATAAACAGAAAGAAACACTCCTTGATTGAAGAAAGTACCTGATTCAGCTCCCATTCCTGTTTTCTTGGTTACCATACTTCCTGTTTGAGTGAATATTTGGTCTTCGTTCATTGCAAGCTGCAATTCATGAGCTCTTGTTTGTTCTCACTTCCTAGCAATATTTATTTCTTTAGCTCTTGTTTGTTCTCTCTTTGTAGCTAGATGTATTTCGTAAGCTCCTGTTTGTTCTCTCTTCGTAACAAGATGTATTTCTTTTGCTCTTGTTTGCCCCATCTTCGTAGTAATATTTATTTCTTAAGCTACCATTTGGTCTCCCTTCATTGCTATACGTATAGCTTCAGCTTCTATTTGGTCTCCTTTCATTTTAATATTTCGTTCATTAGCTTCCATTTGGTCTCCCTTCAATGCAGGATTCGGTTCATTAGCTTCCATTTGGTCTCCCGTCAATGCAGGGAGTAGTTCATTAGCTTCCATTTGGTCTCCCTTCAATGCAGGATGCAGTTCATTAGCTTCCATTTGGTCTCCCTTCAATGCCGGACGTAGTTCATTAGCTTTCATTTGGTCTCCCTTCAATTCAATATGGTTTCCATTCACTGCAGGGTATGATACAAGAGTTATGTTAATGGATCGCTTTTTCTTCAAGGATAAAATATCTTTTACTCATTTTATTATAATATATAGTGAACATTATATATGAAATAAACTTACCTTTGCCATAGCAAAGGTCCGAAGGGGGATGGGTTCAATAATTAGGATGAATGGGGTTGGAGAAGGTTTCATATAAAAAAGATTAGTCATGGGTAAAGCAATTTTAAGAAAGTATCAGGTGGTACTGGGTTTGCGAAGCCTGAGTAAGCTGGAACGAATTCAAAAAGCAAAATCTATTGTGGAGAAGATGAGCGGGAATGGTTATTTCCCGGCTCCCTCCATTCCCCTGGCCCAGGTCAGTGCTCAGATATTAGTTGCACAAGATGCCTATTCGGAATTTTTAGGAAGGGGCCGCGGAAAAGCGAGCATTATGAATACTGAAATGGAACGCCTGGAATATCAGCTAAACGCACTTCAGTCTTATGTAGAAGGGGTGGCCAATGCCGATAAAGAGTTTGCCATTACGATTATTCAAAGTTCTGGGATGGAAGTGAAGAAGCACCCGGACCGGAGCGCGAAAACATTTTCTGTTACACAGGGAAAGAACCCAGGAATGGTGATCCTGAACACGAAGGCCAAACGATACGCGGCTTATCTTTATGAGATGAGTCTGGATCCTACCAATGATTCAGGATGGCTTAGGGTCTGTGTTTCTCAGACATCCCAGCATGTAATGTATGGACTTACTTCAGACCGGTATTATTATTTCAGGGTAGCTCTGATTACTAAATCGAAGCAGGAGCCCTGGAGTGTGGTTTTGAGGGTGATGGTGCCTTGATTAAGGATTTAGAAATCACCTCATCCACACTGTCATTCAGAACGAAGCGGAGCATGTACGCAAGGGTGAAGAATCACATCAACCCGATGGCGCGGATTCAAAAGATTGAGAAGCAATAAGACTCAGTTTCTAACCGCTAAAGAACCAAGCATTCACCAAGCGGTTAGCGGGAATCCGGGTGGTTGAGCGGAGTCGAAACCACTAATGTCAGTTTAATTTTAATGTGAAGCTCCCGGGTGGCTGAGCGAAGTCGAAGCCAGCCCCTCGACTCCGCTCGGGGACCCCTGCTTTTCTTTCTAGTCGTGTTATGACAGAGGACACTTCGACTCCGCTCAGTGTCCGATTAAGTTAATTCCCCAAGGTCAAGTTATTATACGATTCAGTTTCTAACCGCTTAAAAATCAAACATCAAGAAAGCGGTTAGATGGAATGTGAAGCGCTTTCGTGTGTTTGCTCATCCTTGCCTTTCATAAAGGATTACATGACCTGAAATACAGCAAACTCCAGGAAGGTTATATCATGCAAAACCATGACCCGGCTCACAATGCAAGGATAGCCGATCTGTGCCGGTTTTATGCGCTGAAAGAGGCTGATTATATTTAAACAGCTTTAGAAAAATGCGTCTTCTCACATCCAAATGTATCCGCCAGATAATCATCCATATCATCCGCCTTGCCCAGCATAGCACTGATATTCTTCCGGATTTCCTCTTTGAAGATGGTGTCGATATCGGTAAGGGCAACACGACAAGAAATATAAATGGTGTTGTCAAAAATGCCCAAAGAATATGGAGCTACGGGATTACTAAGCAGATATCTCAGAAGCGGCTCCAGGTTCTTTTTGGGTAACTTGTTAAGCGGGGAGGTTATGCAGAGGTAATTTTGTTTCCACACAAACATTCTGACAAGAGCACTTCCTACATGAAATTCCCAGAATTCGCGTCCTTTGCGGGCGATCACCGGATTGATCCCGATATCGGTAATCGCTGATTCACAGAATTGGCTGAGTTTATTCAATTCATAATCATCAAACAGATGTTCGTCAATCTGATCTCCGCAGCTTTGACAGAATTTGGTGCGGTTTCGGATCATTTCGTCACAGGAGTGACATCGCACAGAGAATCCTGCGCTGGCAGGATCCACAAAATTCAAGGTTTCTATCAGTTCAGAAACCGGCATGGCAAAACCCATATTGTCGGCATCGGAGAATTTGGAAGTAATGATTCCAACTACTTCCCCTCGCTCGTTAAAAAGTGGACCCCCGCTATTGCCTGGATTGATGGCTGCATCCACCTGAAGGTAAGACCGGTTATTGAGTATCTGGTTGGTAGATGAAACAATGCCTGAGGTGATACCTAAAGGCATTCCGTAAGGAAAGCCTGCGGCGAACACCTGTTCTCCTCGTTTCAGTTCCTCTCTGCAGAATTGCAATTGAGGCATATCCAGTTTCCCGGTAAGACGAAGCACTGCAATATCCTGTTTCGGATCTATCAGAATCACCTGTGCAAGATGACATTCTTTGCGATCGTCTTCAATGCAAACCTGTTTGAATGATTGCACCACATGGTAATTGGTGATGAAGACCTGATTGTCAAGCAACCCAAAACAGGTGCCGGAACCATTGGCTGTATTTACTTTGTAGATGAGTTTGTCGAGGGAATTTTCTATGGCTAGCATTAGACTGGAGTTTTAGATAAGAGGAACTAGTTAAGATTGATTTTGTTTTCAGCCAGTACCTGGTTGACATCCGTTTCTGTCAGTTTTTTAACAGATGCGAACAGTAATTCAGCAGCTTCTTTCCAGGGCTTGCCGGCCGACAGGATAAGTTGTTTTTCGGCATATCCCGCGATATCAGGAGTAAGGTTGTTGTTATAGAACAGATTCATATACGCAGAGAGTATATTCAGCGTACATGCCACATAATCCTTATTAACTAACTGTTGATGTGCTGATTCAACCGTGTGTGTAAAATGGTTCTTGATATGATCCGGGCGAATGAAATATTTGTAAGGCACGAATACTTCCGTAGCATAAAGGTTTTCGGTAACCTGTTCCCTCGTCATGGTCTGAAGTTGGGTGATAAATTTTTTGGCTCCAAGTAAGCGATCGTTGAAAGCGACATAGCCGTCATTCAAAGCCGAAATTGCAGCTTCCAGGTCATTCCGGAGCTTCCCCTGAGGACACATAAAATACTCAATCTTACGAAGCTGGATACCCGCAATGTCCCAGACGAAGCCTTCCGTGCGTCTACTTTCACACCAGGTAATATATTGTTGCGCTTCAGTCAGATAGTCCTGGAATTTGGTCCAAGCCTTTTCAGCAACAGATGGATCCATCGGTATAACCACTGGCTCTACAATCCGGCGTGCGCCAAACTGATCCACAAATTCATCATCCAGATAATCGGAATTGCTACAGATTTCGCGTAGTGTTTCATAGATTTTATAAGGATAACAGAGTTCGAGGGGGCAGGAGAAACTGAAATGCAACTCTTCTCCTTGCAGCTGAATCTGTGCAAGAGAAAGGGTGCCGAAATTGATTTCCGAAATCCTGCGCATGAGTGGAATTTTCGCATCTGCCGGCAGGGTCAGGAACGGTGCCTGAACATTAAAATGAGCGTTATCCACATGCAAGCTAATGACGGCAGAGCCATGAGGGATATTGAACTCGGTTTGTTCTGCATTACCGAATTTTTTACGGATCGTTGGGTTGGCATAATCGATGACAGCAAGCAGGCTGTCCCTGTACTGGCCCTTTTCAAATAATTCCATTGTCAGTGCCCAGGAACTTTCCACTTCTTCAGAAGAAGGAACGGGACTTTGCGGAACATAGATTGTCTTGTCAAAGGATAGTGAGTTTTCCATTGGAAATAAGGTTTGAATTTGCGTCAAACATAATAAAAATATCGACCAACGAAATAAATAAAGAAGAAGGCGGCTTCGTTGCTGTAATGATGACTTCAGAAGAGAAGTATAAAGGTGATCTATATTCTTTTGAAGTGGACGACACCATGTTTACTAAGTCATTAGGCAAACCTTTTTCAGCGGTCCGATTGCATTTGATTGGAAATTTTATTGACAGAGATGTTAAGTCAAATTTTCACTCTGGAAATCAAATGCGAATAGAACCATTCAAAAGAATGCTTGTCCAGATAAACAGGATTGTATTTGAACTTAAAAAATTCAGAATAGAACCCTAATAATCATTTTTTT
>Ga0206996_1047_pt1 | contig 31636 bp, 29 predicted proteins | sample Alteio_BWMinCont_2_FD_153467 | JGI IMG/M metagenome (GOLD analysis project Ga0206996, IMG submission 153467) | Enriched cells from forest soil in Barre Woods Harvard Forest LTER site, Petersham, Massachusetts, United States -... | ecosystem: Environmental > Terrestrial > Soil > Temperate forest >...
ATAAGAATCTGTTCAGCAATGTATATGCTTCCCGTCACCTCGCTCCGGTAGATCAAACCTGCAAGGCCTTGAGTTTTCTTCCCCTCAACCATATCTATGAGCGGATGCTTACCTATTTATATATGTATCTCGGGGTATCCATTTATTATGCAGAAAGCATTGACACCATCAGCGATAACCTGAAAGAAATCCACCCGGAAGTCTTTTCTTCTGTTCCCCGCCTCATGGAAAAGGTGTATGACAAAATTCTCTTTACCGGTGAAAAGCTTACCGGCATTAAAAGATTCCTGTTCTACTGGTCGATCCGATTGGGTGAAAAATTTGAGATGAATGGAGCCAATGGTTTCTGGTATAATTTTCAGCTGAGTATTGCCCGTAAATTAGTTTTCAGCAAATGGAAGGAAGCCCTGGGAGGTAATATACGCTGCACCGTTTCAGGTGGCGCTGCCCTGAACCCTAAGCTGGCCAGGATATTCTGGGCTGCAGGAATTAATATACTCGAAGGCTACGGACTCACCGAAACCTCTCCTGTAGTTGCGGTCAACTTTCTCGATCCCGATTCAGCTTGCTTTGGCACCGTCGGAAAAATAATTGAAGGGGTCACCGTTAAATTTGCGGACGATGGGGAAATCCTGGTTAAAGGCCCCAATGTCATGATGGGTTATTACAACCGCCCCGATGCAACGGCAGAAGCAATCGACAAGGAGGGCTGGTTCCATACCGGCGACATCGGAATGCTGGTCTACGGAAAATTCCTGAAGATCACCGACCGGAAGAAAGAAATATTCAAAACATCCGGTGGAAAATATATTGCTCCGCAGATGATTGAAAACAAACTCAAGGAAAGCCGTTTTATTGAACAGAGCATGGTGATCGGTGAAAACCAGAAATACGCAGCAGCCTTTGTGGTTCCTTCCTTCAAATTTCTGAAAGATTATTGCGCCCTGAAAGGAATACCTTATACCTCGAATGAGGAAATTATTAAAAACGAAGTCATCAAAGCGAGAATCATGAAGTCTGTCGATCTCATTAACAAAACTCTTGCTCACTATGAAACTATAAAGAAAATTGAGTTGCTTTCGAGTGAATGGACCGTAGATAAAGGAGAGCTCAGTCCTAAGCTCAGCCTGAAACGCAAGGTTATCATGGATGAAAACAAGCATTTGTTAACAAAGATTTTTACTGATTAACCGTTATTAATGAGTATCTTTGTCCTGTACAGAGCTATTCCTATCCAAGGATCTCTACCCCCTATCACACAAAATACTGTTATGAGTCAGAAACCCAAAGTAAAATTTACTAATAAGGATAAATCCAAGTTTTTCAGCACCCTTACCAACAACGTCAACGCTTACTTTACTGAAAACAAGATCTCCAAGCATGCCAATGCCGGAATGGTTGCCAAAACAATCACTATGATGGCTGCCTACTTCGTTCCTTATTCTATTATGCTGATCGTTCATGTCCCCCTGGCTCCTATGTTCGCCCTCTTTTTCCTGATGGGAACGGCTATGGCCGGAATCGGAATGTCAGTCATGCATGATGCGAATCACAATGCATACTCTTCCAATAAAACCGTCAACAAATTTGTAGGTTATTCCCTCAATCTGATGGGCGGTGCCGTATTTAACTGGAAACTCCAGCACAACATGCTTCACCATACCTATACCAATATCAACGGGATGGATGATGATATTGACGGAGCCAGCATGATGCGCTTTTCTCCTGCACGCAAATACCGTAAAATCTTCCGTTTTCAATATATCTACGCCTTCTTCTTCTATGCCATCCTTTCCTTGCACTGGATTACCGGAAAAGATTTCCTGCAACTGATTAATTACCGCAAGAATGGTGTAAACAAAGAATCCAAAGCCGGTATCTTCCGTCAGTTTGCTACCCTATTATGGATCAAAGGATTCTATTATTTCTATATGCTATTTGTTCCGATCTATTTCTTCCACTATTCGGCCGGACCTTTCATCCTTGGGTTTGTACTCTTGCATGTAGTATGCGGATTAATCCTCAGCGTAGTGTTCCAATTGGCTCATACTGTACATGGCACCACTTTCCCGGAGCCTAATGATAAAAGTGAAATAGAAAACGATTGGGCCATCCACCAGATGAATACCACAGCCGACTTTGCCCGCGACAATGCTTTTGTGAACTGGTATGTAGGAGGATTGAATTTCCAGGTTGAACACCACCTTTTCCCAGGCATCTGTCATGTACATTACCGTGCGATCTCCGACATCGTGAAGAAGACCGCCGAAGAATTTGATATCCCTTACCTCGATAACCCTACTTTCTGGGGGGCCGTAGGTTCACACATCTCCATTCTCAAATACTTTGGAAGTGTTGAAAATCCGGAATTGCATCCGGGCAATATAGCGGCCTGAGCCTTTTCAAGTAAATATTTAAGCCTGAACCCAACCGTTCAGGCTTTTTACTTCTCTTAACTTTTAAAGGATCAGACGATTCAGTACCTTAGTACTGAAATAAACCGGTAATCAAACCTTTATGATTTTAGTAAGGCATACCTATTTCATGCTCTCCCTGTTTGTCCTCATTATGATGGGGAATGTATCAACAGCAGGCAATAGCGGATCAGGCCCTGATATTGTCATGCGTGTGACTCCAAGGGAGAATGGTGCACCTGTTCCAGGTGTGAGCATCAAAGTGATTAAAGACACATTGGTCATCACCGATGCCAAGACCGTTAAACCCGACGGATGGCTACCCTCTCCTCAGACCATTGACATAAAGCTGAAAGAAGGGACAAAGTATTCTATGATTATTACCAAAAAAGGATATGTGAAGACAATTATAAATATCGATACTCACCTCCCAGCTGACGTCCCTTCCGACAAGCCCTTCATAACTGAGGTGGACATTAAAATGCTCAAAAGCGAGCAACATCCCGACCTCGACAATTCCGACTTCCCTCTGGCGCTCCTCCAGTATGACAAAGAGCTTAAGAAATTTGTTCCTAGCAAGGCTTATGCGGCGAGTGTGAGGATGATGCTTCAGTCGAAGTAGAAAATAAGGCTCCACAACATTTCATCCAAATTATAAGGAAAGACCCGATGCAGTTCGTACTAGACTCTGCTACACTCGTAGCAGAGTGTAGTACGAGCGTACCAGAGTGTACTTCTATCGCAGCAGAGTGTGGTACGAGCGTACCAGAGTATACTTCTATCGTAGCAGAGTGTGCTACGATCGTACCAGAGTATATTACGAGCGTAGCTGAGTGTACTACTAGCGAAGCAGAGTGTGTTACGATCGTAGCAGAGTGTGCTTCGATCGTAACAGAGTGTACTACGAGCGTAGCAGAGTGTGTTTCGATCGTACCAGAGTGTAGTACGATCGTAGCAGCGTGTGCTTCGATCGTACCAGAGTGTACTACGAGCGTAGCAGAGTGTGTTTCAATCGTAGCAGAGTGTACTACGAGCGTAGCAGAGTGTGTTTCGATCGTAGCAGAGTGTACTACGAGCGTAGCAGAGCATGGAACGACCTGGGTGTTTAAAATTGACTAATTACTACCATATCATACATCGGAAGCAGAAAGAACCAAAGCCTAATTGTCTATCAATTGATTCAATTGGTTGTCAAAAATGCATTTATAGTCAATTTTGCTTGTCTTTATAGTACCCATTCTGTACAGAAAGATGATATTTCTTACATGACAACAATAATTTAATATAAGCTTTAGCATATAAATATTCATATGGTATTCGAAAAGGAATATATTTGTTAAACCCAGCTATAAAAATGCTACGAACCTTTTACGTTTTCCTTTCACTTCTTATACTTTGCACTGTCCAGGCTTATGGACAGGATACCACTCATACTGAAGGTAAGAAGGTTCGTTATCTGAAACGTCTTGAAAAGAAAAACGAACGTTTTGTCAGCCTATTCTTACTTCAACACTCCAGGCATAGTTCTAAATCCCCGGATTGCTTTTAATGGAAATGCGTTGATTGGAATAGCGAATACAAATATGGCAGTTGTCCCTGGAGTTCTTTGTAATATTCAAGGTGCCACCAAAGAAATTGTACTTGGGACGATGATTCGCTATACTCTTACAAAGGAATCCAAGGCTACTGGATTTGTTAAAGGCTCGGCACTTTCGCTTGGAGCATATTACCGTAGTTTGGATGCTATCATTGCGGCAATGATGTTGGAATATGGGCCTTTTGGAATTGGAATAAGTTATGACCTTAATTGCTCCGGTTTGACCACCGCAACCAGTTTCCGTGGAGGGGGTGAAGTATCAATCAGATACTCGCTTGGCCAGACTCCAAGTTTCTTAAAATAGTAGGCAAAATTCATTCGGTCTCAAATTCTGTAAAGTGTTCCACAGTATTTCTTGAGTTCTCTGATCGATTCAGAATCGTTTAAAAAGTAAGGAAGGGTCGTTTATGCCTGTTAAAGGTATTCTGAGGTGTTTATGTGGATGGTCCCATTGGACCGGACATCACCCTTAAAGTAATGGCCGGGGATAGCCTTACCATCAATGTGGAAGGACTATATACTCCTCCTGTTGGAGGAGGAGCAGGACAAGTAGTTGCCGGTCTTGTTCAGACCTTCATAACAGCATTTACTGCTCCAATGACTATAATCGGAGAAGCGGGCAGCGGAGCAGCAGCAGGAACTGGCACAACAGATTTAGCAAACGCCATTCTGAATATGCAACAAAGTACTGCCGATACGAATTCCCCGAATGCCTTTCTTAATTATGTTCTTTTTGATGAGAACATGAACCTGATTCCGGGTGGAAGCGGTGCTGTTCAGCTTAGTAGTTCTGCTACAACCTGGCAGGCATTGCCTACGCAAACTGTGGTTGTCCCTCAAAACGGATTCCTTCGCGTGTTTACAAGCAATACCAGCACGGCGGATGTCCGGTTTGATAATACCCAAATTGTCTATTGGCAGGGACAGCTGCTGGAAGAATTTAATTATTACCCCTACGGGTTGATATTCGATCAAAATCAGGTATTTTCCAATATCCCTAAGACAAATTATCTTTACAATGGAAAAGAGTTGCAGCAAAATGAGTTTGGGATTGGTGGAAATGGATTGGAGTTGTCTGATTATGGAGCTAGGATGTATGATGCGCAGATTGGAAAGTGGGATGGGGTTGACCAGTTGGCGATGAAGTATGCTTCGATATCTCCATATTCATACCTTGTCGATAACCCAATAAATGGTGTTGACCTCGATGGCAGGGATATAGTACCTTCCGATGACTTTAACAATTCGGTCTATAAGGCTGTCGAAGAAAATTTGACATCTAACTCTATTTATAATAAATATACACTTCCTTTTAAAGTTAACCATGATGTGAACTACAATCTAAATTATGCACCTTTAGTTGCTTATTCAAATGACAATGCTTATACCAATGGCAGATTTGATTCACCTGGTACAGCAGAAACAACTTTTAATAGTGATGTAAAGGATGAGACAAACCAGTCTGTCAATAAGGAAAGAAGTGAGATTGCATTAGCAAGAACTGAAATTCACGAAGCAATTCACGCTTGGCTAATTAACAAAAATAACTTAGGTGAGCATCATGAATACATGGCGTCAAATTTGCGAGGTGATATTGTTAAGGGCTTAAGAGAGTATGCGAAAAAGAATAATATTAGTGGTTTGACAGAACAAAATTTTCAAGATTTAAGCTGGGTAGGATTAACAGGAACTAAAGCATTTAATAATACTTTCAAAACAGAGGGTGAGAGAAAAGCCTGGCAGGCGAGGACAGATAAAATAGAATACAAACAAGATCCCGATGCAGCAAGAGATAAAAAATTAGATGATATCGAGCAAAATGGAAGCACGAAGTAAAATAATGACATGATGGAAAGAATCTTAAGAGCAGTCTTAACACCGATTTTATTTGTGATTTGCACTTTCGCTGTAAAAAATACAAGTGCTCAATCTTACGACACCATTAATTGGCAAAATCTCTTACAGCAACCATACAGAATCGTTATTAATAGTTCTGATTATTACAACAAGAGCAAAGATATTTCTTTTAACAAAAATGCTGAAACTGATTTAAAGGGTTTAATCAATTTCTTAACCCAAAATCCAAAAAAATATGTAGAAATAAAAATCCCGGCTTCACCTCACAAAAGGGTTAATGTCAAAAACTACAAAAGATTGACGGCTATGGGTAATTTCGTTTTGAAAGGCTGTGAGGGGGCTAGAGGCAGAATAATTGTTAAAATAGGAGATGAGGAGAAAGATTATCGGTACAATTCGCCACAGACAATCATCTTCTCATTTCTAAAAGAGGAAAAATAAGTTCAATAAGGGGGCATTTTGCTCATGAGCAAGCATTGTAGTTTAAGGGGTGTCGTTTTAATGATGATGAGTTTTATCGCTTGCATGTTTATTTCAATAATAGGAAATGGGCAGGTAGTCCCTCAAAAAAAAGTCAAAATTTTACTTCTTGGCATTGAAAAACTGCCACCCTCAACTGCAGATTACTTTTACGGTATTACTGATTTAAAAAGAGAAAAAGAATTAAAGGAAATCCAAAGCAACTTGGTTAGGTTCTTTCCTAATAAAATTTTCATAGATTACCCTTCAATCTATCAAGACAAAATGGATAGTATGTACAGCCGTTTTGGAGCTACAACCAATCAGCCGGATGCTGATGAATTTGAACAATTCGGTTTTAAAATTGCTGCGAAATTGCAGCTAAAACAACTAATATGCATTCAATCTTTTGCATCATTCGATTTAGACAGTACAGACCGTTCTGCAAAAAACAATAACCAGTTAAATATAATAGCAAATCGGGATTCCATCACAAATAAATTACAGGATGAATTGTATCATAACATTCTCAAAATGTCAATAAAAGATTTTCTGATTTATCTAAACAGCAAAGCTGTCTTCCAAAAAGATATTGATTATTATTTGAGATATACTGTTAAAATTGGGAATGAATCTAATTATACAGGTGCTGACGAGTTTGTGGATTTTTATAGCTCAATTCTTCATAGTTATGCAAATATTCTAAGAAATATTCAACCTTCCGATAAAGCTGTTCTTGTCGTATGTAAGCATCAAAGCGCTGCGATTTTGAAAACAATGTTTGAAATGAATCCTGATTTTGAAATAGTTTCTGTTGCTGACATTTTAAAATGACATTCAGAACTGCCAGTATACCGGACAACTAATAATTGACATGCATTCAGTCAGACTTTCAATTCTCACAGGCCTATTCCTGTTGTTCTCTATCTTTATCCAAGCACAGGATACAATCGCCCTTAAAATAGGGGCAAAAATTCCTGCCAAAAATATTAACATCATTTCAGATACGCTTCATTATCAGATTCCAGGTGACAGGAATGCCTCCCGTATATCAAAAATACGGCTTGTAGAGGTCTCCTATATACGATATGCGGATGGCACATTCGTCTCCTACCTGCCCAAAATGAAACCGCAGTATAGGCAAATCATGCTGAAAGCAGGTGCCAACTATTCTCAGGAGATGGGGCCATTCCAAATTTTTCGAGAGCTCTTGGGATTTCAGGGAGGTCTGGGTTATGTGAGCAAGAAAAAGGGCAAAAAGCAACGGATAGGGCTGGAAGCTGAATTAGGGTTTGCTCAACGAGGTGGTTGGGTGGTGGCGAATAATGTGCCGGTATATGATAATAAAGGCAATTTCGTGGAAAGCTATTATGGGAACTATGCATTCCATTTGAATTACCTCCAAGGCAATTGTATAGCACGTTATTATTTACACCCCATGTTTTATATAAAAGCAGGACTGGGCCTTGGATACTTGCAGGGCTATAAAGGCCTGACCATGGTTGATGTTAATAACCCTGATCTGAATAGTGATATTTACAAAAAATCAGATTTCAAAAGCGTCAGTGCCGGTTTGCTTTATGGGTTTGGGATTCAGACGAACTCTAAAAAGGTTGGTGCGTTGCTGGAATTTGTGGGGCAAAATGATTTTACCGCCCTCGGTATTCAATCACCAGACGGTCTGAATTATAAGAACAACACTTTCTATGTGAACGTAGGGATGTTTATTAATCTTTATTGAATAAAGGAGTCCGAATGTATTTTTGACGCTCTTCGTTCTGTTTCTCCGCTCTAACGAAAAAAGGTCTGTCCGCCCTCAATTCCATTTCATATAAAAAATGGGCCTTCAAAAAAGCGAAAAATAATCTCCCTGATTTTCAGCCTTTAAACTTTTTTTTTCATCTGTTTTGTCTCCAAAAGGCATTCTCGTTTGTTTAACCGTAAGAAATGGTCAAATTCTGAAAACCGGTTTTCGGAAATAGATCAGATTCAGCAGCGTGGTGCACAACGCTGGAATTTAGCTTACGGTTGCGAAAATCGCAAACGGCAATTAATAAATCGTTCCTGAAGTTCTAACCACTCTGCCTTAGACAGAGATCAACAGAGGGAACACAAAACACAAAACTATGACTGCGAAACCAAAAAAGAAGCTGGTTGCCTTAGGACTTGGGCACATCCCAGTCCCCCAGCTGATCCAGAATACTCAGCACTATGTGACAAGTATGACTGGAAATGTCAATTTCCCAACCCCTTCTCCTGCCCTGTCGGTCATTACGACCGCAGTAAACCTGCTGGAGACTGATTATGAGAAATCCCTCACCCGCGTTAAAGGCTCCGTCGCTATTATGCGAACCGATGAGCGGGCGCTTAAAATCCTCGTAAAAGCTTTGGCAGCATACGTGGAAGGGGTTGCAAATGCCGATGCAGCCCAAACCTCAGAGATTATTGCCTCTGCCGGTATGAATGAAAAAAAGCCATCGGTCAAGAAGCCGAAGACGTTCACGGCTATACCTGGAACCATAAAGGGGACGGTTATTTTAGACATCAAAGCGGTGCCACGCTCTGCCTATATGTATGAGATGACGACAGATTCAAGCGGTGCCACCGGGTGGACCACCATCTATATGGGCACCAAAGCCAAGTTTACCATTTCTTCTCTGGCTTCGAATACACATTACTATTTCCGGTATATGGTATCGACCAAAGGAGTGCAAGGTAACTGGAGCCTGGTGATTCAGGCGTTGACGCTGTAGAGATGGATTGCTGATTGAAGGGGTGAATAAACTGACCCGGCCTTCTCTTAAGTACACGGAGAGGGCAGGGTTGGTTTTTTACTGATGATTCCGATCGGGTGGTTGAGCGGACCCGATAGCTATCGGGTCGAAACCACCCCTCACTCCACTCGGCATCCCGGGTGGCTGAGCGAAGTCGAAGCCCCCTCGACTTGATGGCTATCGGTTCGGATCCAGCCCCTCGACTCCGCTCGGGGACCGGTGCTCCTTTTTCTATTTATATGGTGATGTAAGACACTTCGACTCCTTGTACTGAGCGAAGTCGAAGTGCGCTCAGTGGCTGCCAACTGATTAAAAGCCCATTTCCCCTATATTTGTTTCAAACATCACCAAGTCTGTGCTTAGAACCCTCCTAACTTCTCTTCTTCTCCTTTCTCTCTGTTCACAACACCATGCTCAGACTGTTAAACATGCCCGAATCAAAGCCGACATCAGTATCAAAGAACGAAAAGGAGATGGGAAAGGAATGCTGACTCTCGGGAAAGTGTATTATGAGATCAAAGCAAAGAAGATCGTAAGCATGATTACATTCCCCGAAAAAGGAGTGTGGATCGATGAATCAAAGACTACCTATTTCATAAGTGGTGACAAACTGATCAAAAAAGAAAAAAACGACATTCCTCCGGAAAATTCCCTGCTCCACCTTTGCCTCACGAATGGACTCTATGATTACGGACTTGGGAAGTCGCGCAACTATCAGATGAGCAAGGAAGAAAAGACAGATACTTCGGAGACGCTGACGTATCTACCGGTTGTGAAAAGCACAGAACTTTACGGAAAGGTAATACTCTCCCGGCAAAATAAGACTCTGGTTTCAATGCTGATCTATGATTCAAATCTCAAACTCCGGTCGAAGCTATTCTTTAAAAAATACACAACCGTCGGTGACCTGAACATTCCCCTTGAAATCCTCTCCATTACCTATCCCGACGACAAGGGCACTGAAGATTATCAGCTTACCACCTACTCCAATGTGACTATCGACTCCGAAAAAGAGGACGAACTGTTTAATTATAAAATCCCTTCCAAGTAGAGGCTTCTATGAGCAATTACTTAATTATCAATTGCATACCCCAAAACAAGCCAAACACTACTTTTCCTTACCTTTGACTTCCTTACAAAAACCCTTTTTATGAGCAACCGCACAATCAACAAAGTAGCCATCCTCGGTTCAGGAGTGATGGGATCGAGAATAGCCTGTCATTTCGCCAATATCGGCATGGAAGTTTTACTGCTGGATATTGTACCCAAAGATGCAGGAACAGACCCGAAGATGAGAAATAAAATTGTCAACGATGCCCTCGCTTTTGCGCTCAAATCCAATCCTTCCCCGATCTATAAAAAATCTTTCGCAAGCAGGATCCGCACCGGCAACTTTGATGATAACATGAAAGATATTGCTAACTGCGACTGGATCATCGAAGTAGTCGTAGAGCGTCTGGATATCAAACAACAGGTATTTACACAAGTAGAGAAATTCCGGAAGCCTGGAACACTGATCTCTTCCAATACTTCCGGCATTCCGATTCACCTGATGACTGAAGGACGAAGTGAAGATTTTCAGAAACATTTCTGTGGAACACACTTCTTCAACCCTCCCCGCTATCTCAAATTACTGGAAATCATTCCTACTCCAAAAACATCCCCCGATGTCATCAATTTCCTGATGGAGTATGGTGAAAAATATCTGGGTAAGATCACCGTGCTCTGCAAAGACACTCCTGCTTTCATTGCCAACCGGGTTGGGGTGTATGGCATCATGAACCTGTTCCACCTGGTGGAGAAGATGGTCTTAACCGTTGAAGAAGTAGATAAGCTTACCGGTCCGGTATTAGGTCGACCAAAATCGGCTACGTTCCGTACAGCCGATGTGGTAGGACTGGACACCCTCGTGCATGTAGCCAACGGAGTAGCTGCTTCCTGCCCCAAGGATGAGATGCTCGATGTATTTAAAATTCCTGGCTACCTCTCTAAGATGATCGAGAGCAAATGGCTGGGTTCAAAAACAGAACAAGGCTTTTTCAAGAAAGTAAAAGGTGCAGGCGGAAAATCGGAGATCTATGTCCTCGATCTGAAGACGCTGGAATATAAACCTTCTGTGAAAGTGAAATTTGCAACGCTTGAACTCACCAAGACTATTGATAACCTGAAAGACCGGATGAAAGTACTAGTTGCCGGAAAAGATAAAGCAGGAGAATTTTACCGGGCTACTTTTTACGGACTCTTCACCTACGTCTCCAACCGCATCCCCGAAATTTCTGACGAGCTCTATAAGATTGATGCAGCTATGAATGCCGGCTTCGGATGGGACATCGGTCCTTTCGAATCCTGGGATGCGCTGGGTGTTGAAGCCAGTGTAAAAGCGATGGAAGCAGCAGGAAATAAACCGGCTCAATGGGTTTATGATATGCTGGCGTCCGGAGCAAAGAGCTTTTATAAGGTAGAACATGGGGTCCGCAAATTCTATGACATCCCTTCTAAAACCTACAAGACTATTCCCGGAACTGAACATTTTATCCTGCTCGAAAATATCCGTGATACCAAAACGGTATGGAAAAATTCAGGCACCACGCTTACCGATATTGGAGATGGAATCCTGAACCTGGAGTTTCATACGAAAATGAATTCCATCGGAGGAGAAGTCATTGCCGGGATCAACAAAGCCATTGAGATTGCAGAGAAAGACTACCGTGGACTAGTCATCTCCAACGAAGGAGCCAACTTCTCAGCTGGAGCCAATGTAGGAATGATCTTTATGATGGCCGTGGAACAGGAATGGGATGAGCTGAATTTCGCTATCAAAGCTTTTCAGAACACCATGATGCGCATTCGTTACTCCTCTATACCCATAGTGCTTGCCCCTCACAACATGGCTCTCGGTGGTGCCTGTGAGATGAGTATGCACAGTGATAAAGTAGTAGCACACGCAGAGCTTTATATGGGCCTTGTGGAGTTCGGAGTGGGACTTATCCCCGGCGGAGGAGGAACCAAGGAGTTTGCACTCCGCTTATCCGATGGATTAAGTGAAGGGGATATTGAACTGAATGATTTTCGCAAACGCTTCCTCACCATCGGTCAGGCTCAGGTAAGTACTTCTGCTTATGAAGCTTTTGATCTGGGTTACCTGCGTGAAGGACGTGATGTGGTGGTGGTGTCGCGTGCCCGTCAGCTTGCGGAAGCCAAATCAGAATGTCTGGAGCTAGCAAACGCAGGCTATGTCATGCCGGCTCACCGTAAGGATATTCGCGTTCTTGGCAAACAAGCCCTGGGGCTCGCTTATCTGGGAGCCGACTCCATGTATAGCGGTAACTATATCTCTCAGCATGATGTCAAGATCTCTCAGAAACTGGCTTATGTATTATGTGGAGGAGACCTCTCCTCCCCTACTATCGTCAGCGAACAATACCTGCTGGATCTGGAAAGAGAAGCATTCCTGTCGCTTGCCGGAGAAAAGAAAACACTGGAAAGGATTCAGAGTATTCTGACCGGTGGTAAAGTACTCAGAAACTAATCCCACAGGTGTTTATACGAAGGTACCTTCCTTTCCTTTTCTGTTTCCTGTTTTTCGGGTTACACACTCCTGTCCTAGCCGGATCGCATCTTGATTCGCTCGAAGCCAAGCTTAAAGACCAAAGCATTGCCGATACGGAAAGGATCAAGTGTTTGATTAATGTATCCTGGTTGGTCAGAGACAAAGACAGTAAAAGAGTTGTGACCCTGCTCGATGAAGCCCGGATACTGAGTATCCGCAATAAATGGGAATGGGGTTTAGCAAGTGCCTTAATGAACCTCGGTGTTTATTACGACGAACATGAAGTGTATGATAAAGCTTTGGACTATTACAATCAGAGCATTGAAATATACACCCGGTCGAATAATCTGAAAGGGCTGGGAAGTGCCTATCTCAATCTGGGTAGTATGTACCTCTCCAAAGGAGATTATGACAACGCTCTGGATGTGAACCTCAAAAGCCTGCATATCCGGGAAAAGCTCAATGACTCGTATGCGATTGCCAGTTCACTCGGTAACATCGGAAGCATTTACCTGGAGCTGAATAAGCTCGATCAGGCCCTGGACTATTTCAACAACGCCTTGGCATTGCATGAAAAGACACAAACCAAGACCGGCATGGCTACCATGTGTAACAACATCGGCAATATCTACAAAGCAAGAAATAAACCGGAAGAAGCCCTGACTTACTACGAGAAAGCACTGGGTTACCGGAATGAAATAAAGGATGAGCGAGGAGCAGGAAATGCCCTCATTAATATGGGTTCTATTTATACCGATATGAAAAGGGTTCCGGAATCAAACGAATGTCTCGGAAAGGCCCTGATCATATTCTCTAAGCTGGGAGCCAAATATCAGCAGGGGGTTATTCATGCTAACCTGTCGTTGAATGATGCTTACAGCGGAAATAAATCCTCCGCCTACGAAGAAATAAAAGAAGCGCTGGACCTGATCAATCAAACAGGCATGAAAGGCGCGGTGGAGGAAGTGCTGAAGATGGCAAGCCAGGTATATAGTGTATGCGGTGATTATAAGCAGGCTTATGAGTTCGAAAAACGTTTCGCCGAACTGAGAGACAGTTTGCTGAATGAAAAAACGGGTAAGCAGGTGGCAGAGATGCAAACCCGGTTCGAGACCGAAAAGAAGGAAAGTCAGATCCGGGTACAGAATGTGGAGCTTGCAGGAAAAGAAACGCAGATCCGTAAGCAAAATATTATTACCGGCCTGGTAGGACTGGGACTCGTACTCGTTGCAGCCCTTGCATTTTTTATTTTCCGGAGCTATTCCCAGAAGAAGAAAGCCAATGAAGAACTGCATGTGGCCTACGACCTGATAGAAGATAAAAATAAAATGGTGGAAGAGAAAAACAAGGAAATCCTCGATTCTATCTTCTATGCACAACGGATACAAGGCGCCCTCCTTGCATCAGAACACCTGCTGAAAAAAAACCTTCCTGATTATTTTGTGTACTACCGGCCTAAAGATATTGTAAGCGGAGACTTTTATTGGGGTGCCCAAACCGGGAAGCAATTTCTGCTTTGCACGGCAGATTGTACCGGGCACGGAGTGCCGGGTGCTTTTATGAGCCTGCTTAACATCTCTTTCCTGAACGAAACCATCGCCGAACAGAAGGTGGTCCGTCCGGATCTGATCTTAAATAAAGTAAGAGCCGATATTATCCGAACCCTCAACCCCGAAGGGCAGATCTCCGAAGGACGGGACGGAATGGATTGCTCTCTTTGCTTGTATGATTTCGAAAAAATGGAACTTTCCTTTGCCTGTGCCAATAACGAATTATGGCTGATCCGGAATGGAGAAATACAGGAGTTTCTCCCTGATAAAATGCCGGTCGGAATCCATTCAGGCCCGGCCAAAGATTTCAACCTGCAGAAAGTGCTTTTGCAGAAAGGGGATACTATTTATACCTTCACGGATGGTTATGCCGATCAATTCGGTGGACCGAAAGGGAAAAAATTTAAATACAAACAACTTCAGAAGCTGATCCTTGATAATTCAGGCAATAGCCTGGCCCAGCAAAAGAGAGTGCTGGATGAGACCATAGCCGAATGGAAAGGCGGGCTGGAGCAGATTGATGATATTTTAATAATTGCAGTCCGGATTTAAATGAACCCAAAAATTGAATTTCATTTCCAAAAACTAAAAAGACAAACCCAAAACTAAACTCCTTATTATGAACGCTTTTATTGTAGCCGCTTACCGCAGTGCCGTTGGAAAAGCCACCCGCGGTGGATTCCGTTTTACCCGTCCCGATGATCTCGCCGCCGATGTGATCAAACACCTGATGAAATCAGTTCCGAATGTGGCAGCTGAACAGGTAGACGATCTCATTGTAGGAAACGCCATGCCCGAAGCAGAACAAGGACTGAATATGGCTCGTTTCATTTCTTTGATGGCCTTCAATACCGATAAGGTTCCGGGCATGACGGTGAATCGTTACTGTTCATCCGGTCTGGAAACTATTGCTATCGCCGCTCAACGGATTCATGCCGGAATGGCCGAATGTATTGTAGCCGGTGGAGCAGAATCCATGAGCCTGATCCCGATGGGTGGATGGCGCATCGTACCGAATTTTGAAGTCACCAAAGATCATGCGGATTATTATTGGGGTATGGGACTTACCGCCGAGGCCGTTGCCAGAGAATATAAAGTTTCGAGAGAGGACCAGGATCAGTTCGCTTTGAACTCTCACCTTAAAGCCATTAAAGCCATTAAAGAAGGTAAGTTTAAAAACGAAATCGTTCCTTTTACGGTGAAAGAAAAATATGTGGATGCCAATGAGAAGCAACAGCTTCGGGAGATCATTGTAGATACTGATGAAGGACCTCGTGCTGATACCAATATTGAAGCCCTTGCCAAACTAAAGCCTGTCTTTGATGCCAGAGGGGTAGTAACTGCCGGAAACTCCTCCCAGACTTCCGATGGAGCCGCTTTTGTAATGGTAGTCAGCGAAAAATTCATGAAAGAGAATAACCTCAAGCCGATTGCCAGGCTTGTATCCTATGCAGCCGCAGGAGTACCTCCCCGTATTATGGGAATCGGACCGGTAGCAGCGGTGCCGAAGGCTCTCAAACTGGCCGGACTGAAACAAGATCAGATTGATCTGTTCGAATTAAATGAAGCTTTTGCTTCTCAGTCACTTGCCGTGATCCGTGAGTTGAAACTGAATCCTGAACTAATCAATGTCAATGGAGGAGCCATTGCGCTCGGGCATCCACTGGGATGCTCCGGAGCTAAGCTTTCTGTCCAGCTTTTCAACGAGCTCACCCGTCGCAAGAAAAAATATGGTGTCGTAACGATGTGCGTGGGTACCGGACAAGGCGCTGCTGGGGTGTTTGAGATGATGTAAGGTAATTCTTCAGAGCTGGGAAATAACCACTAAGGCACGTAGGGCACTAAGGAACACTAAGAAACAGTACGAGCTGCCTCAGTGAATCTCAGTGTCCTTAGTGCCTTAGTGGTAAAAAAGCAAACACCGTTCAATAAAAGCTTCTTCCAAATCAACCTTCCAAATAGTCTTTCAGGGCAGTGCCGATTATTGTGGTCCATCCCTCTGCAAAACGGTGTGAAGCCAGATTCGCATTCGATTTCGGGAATGTTTCAAGCCCGGCATGAGTCAGCTTCAGACGTGTTTTGTTACCTTCCGGAAACAGCTCAAAGGAAACTGTTGATACTCCCTCAATCCCCTCGTAACACCAGGTATGAACCAGCTTCTTCCCGGAAACCACTTCGGTGATCCGGCAAAGGTGGACATATTGTTTTCCATCCGGCTTGCCTCCGATAAAACTGAACTCAAAACCCACTTCGGGTTTAAATTCCTTCAGCTCGAAATACCATTTCTTCATTTCATTCTTGTCGGTAATGGCTTTCCAAACTTGATCGGATGGAGCGTTATAAGTACGCTCTATCACAAAAGGAGTGATCTTCTTGTCATCGGTCGTTTCCATGGCTTTGGGTTTAAGCCGTTAATTCTTTCAGATATTCCTCCAACTGATCGAATGTTCCTTTGAATCCTTGTTCCATTCCACCCATCATTTGGGTATAAATATCCAACTCCGCCTGGGTTGAATTTATCGGTCCTCCTCTCAGGGTCAGTGTGGTAGTCCCTTTGTTTTCAGTTAAGATGAGTGTATTCCTGATTTCCAGAGGAAAGGATTCCATAAACGGATTTCGAGCAACGTTTCCTTTTTCATCCGAAAAAGAGCTGACGAATATGATGCGCTCCGGAGCCTGAATCTCTTTGTAAACAAACTTACCCCACATGAGCTTACCATCTGGCGCCTCCATGTTATACAAAAACTCACCTCCGGGTTTCACCTCCAACCGGCTGACGTTTAGCTTAACTCCTTTGGGGCCCCACCATTTCGCAAGACTTTTTGCTTCTGTAAAGGCTTTGAAGACCAGCTCTCTGGGTGCGTTGAATGTTCTGGTGATGATTAGCTCATTAGTGCTTTGCACATCAGCTCCTTCGTTTTTTGTTGACATGTTTTTGGGTTTTTGTTTTGGGTTTATTTTGGGCTTGTAATTCTTCCAGATAGGCTTCGAGGGAATCTAGTTTTTCAGTCCAGAATTTGCGATATTGTTCTACCCATTCTGACACTTCATTCAGTTTATCGAGCCGGGCCTCGCAAAAACGTTCTCTTCCCTCCTGCCGTATAGTAATCAATCCGCATTCGGTCAAAATTTTAATGTGTTTGGAGATGGCCGGTCGGCTGACCTCAAAATTTCCGGCTACCGCATTCAGATTCATGGGATGAAACGAAAGCAGACTTATGATTTCCCTGCGTGTAGGATCCGCAATTGCTTGAAACACATCTCTTCTTGCTTCCATTAGTGTAACTATTTGGTTACAAATATATGCGACACCGTTTGGTTACGCAAATATTTCAGAATATTTTTTTTAATTGGGGATAAATCCTTGCAGACTTGGAGGAATGTCTCTTGTCCGGCATACGTCATCTTTGGAGGTGCAGCCTTTAAATAACCACTAAGGCACTAAGGACACTGAGGAACACTAAGAAACAACAATCTACATCTTAGTGAATCTCAGTGTCCTTAGTGCCTTAGTGGTAAATAAAGCAAACACCATTCAACGCCAGCCTGTTCCAAATCAATTTTCCAAAGGATAGCAGAAACATACAAGTACGAAGGTCAAAAAAGAGTGATCTTTGCTCATGAAACGATTTTCCAAGCTCATGATATTTTTCTATCTTTAATCTTCTAAAATTAGCACCCTATTCAACCACTACCTATTATGGAAACACCTACCAAAACAGCGCTCAAAGGCGGAGAATTTCTGATCCGCGAAACAGAAGCCAGCGATATTTTTATTCCGGAAGAATGGAATGAAGAACAACTTATGATCGCCCAGACCTGCAAAGATTTCCTGACCCAGGAAGTTTACCCTAACCTCGATAAAATTGATGCTCAGGAACCAGGCCTTTCCGTTAAATTGATGGATAAGGCAGCTGAGCTGGGTTTATTGGGACTTAGCGTTCCGGAATCTCTCGGTGGCTTTGAAAAGGACTTTGTAACCGGAATGCTTGCTACCGAAGTGTTGGGTGCGGCTCACTCTTTTGCGGTGACCATTTCCGCGCATACCGGAATCGGTACGCTGCCTATTCTCTATTATGGAACTGATGCTCAAAGAAAAAAATACATTCCAAATCTGGTGAATGGAACCTGGAAAGCCTGTTACTGCCTGACTGAACCAGGAGCAGGATCGGATGCCAACTCGGGTAAGACCAAAGCTGTTCTTTCTCCTGATGGGAAACACTATATACTCAACGGTCAGAAGATGTGGATCACCAATGGTGGATTCGCCGATATCTTCACCGTATTTGCCAAGATCGATAATGACGAAAACCTGAGTGCATTTATCGTTGAAAAAAGCTTCGGAGGCATTACCCTGAACCCGGAAGAGCACAAGATGGGAATCAAGGGAAGCTCAACCCGTCAGGTATTCTTTAATGATACCAAAGTACCGGTTGAAAACCTTCTTTCCGAGCGCCAGAATGGATTCAAGATTGCAGTAAATATCCTCAACCTCGGCCGTATCAAACTGGCTGCCGCCGCACTGGGTGCTTCGAAAGAGGTAGGAACCAAGGCAATCGCTTATGCCAATGAACGTCAGCAATTCGGACGCCCGATTGCGAAATATGGTGCTATCCGTTATAAGCTTGCTGAACAAGCCATCCGTATCTATGCAGTTGAATCAGCACTCTACCGTTGTACACAAAATATCGAAGATGCTATCGAGGCGCTTAGCGCTTCCGGAATGGAACATGGAAAAGCCATGCTGAAGGGGGTGGAACAATTTGCCGCGGAAGCAGCGATGCTTAAAGTAGCAGGCTCTGAAGCTCTTGATTATACAGTTGACGAAGGAGTTCAGATTTTCGGAGGGATGGGTTACTCTGCCGATGCTCCGATGGAGAGAGCTTACCGCGATTCCCGTATCAATCGTATTTTCGAAGGAACCAATGAAATTAACCGTCTCCTGACAGTCGACATGCTCCTGAAAAGGGCTATGAAAGGCGAACTCGACCTGATGGGCCCGGCCATGAAAGTAGCCGGTGAACTGATGAGTGTTCCTGATTTCGGATCGGAAGATACCTCCCTCTTCGGACCTGAAAAGAAATATATTGCCAACTTCAAAAAAGCAGCCCTCATGGTTGCCGGATCAGCGGTACAAAAGCTGATGATGGAGCTTTCCAAAGAACAGGAAGTGCTGATGAATATTGCAGATATGCTCATCGACATCTATGTCACAGAATCTCTCATGCTCCGGGTTGAAAAACTCGTTGGAATCCGTGGAGAAGGAGCCTGCAAAGAACAGCTCGATATCATGCGTATCTACCTCAATGATGCAGCCGACCGTATCAACAAGAACGGTAAGGAAGCCATCAATTCCTTCTCCGAAGGAGATGAGCAAAGAATGATGCTGATGGGATTGAAACGATTTACCAAGGTCGAGCCTTTCAATGCTAAAGAAGCACGGCGCAGGGTTGCTGCCAAATTGATTTCTGAGAACAAATATTGTTTCTAGAGCCTCATAGATTTATATTAGAACCCGGCCTCCAGGCCGGGTTTTTTTATTGCTCCTCCCCCCGGTTATTTATTTTACTACCTTAGAAATCTCAATCCCTACAGCTTTAGCCATGCAGAAATGCCTGACCATTATATGCATAATCCTTTTTTTTCATCCTTCCTTTGCCCAGGATAATAAAAAGAAGGACTCTGGGGCAAGCCCTCAAAAATCTCTCATTCTGACAAAAAAACAAAAGAGGAAAATAAAAGTCAAACCAGATCCTCTTTGGGTACGAGATTATGACGATTTGTTAAGCCTGGATATCCCCTTTGCATCTACCTCTCTTACTGTGGACCTGACTGATAAAATCACCAACAAGGTGATGAATTACCGTCCGCATTCCGACATGACTGTTGGACTGGAAGCAGGGTACCAGGTGTTTGGCTTTGGATATGCTGTTTCTTCAGGGCTTTCAAGCCTCAGTAATAAGACCTATGGTAAGACCGACTATAACGATTATTCCTTCTCCTTCACTACCCATCGCCTGGTAATTGATATGTTTTATGAAGATTTCAAAGGCTTCTATCTCTATAATTATACAAGCTTCCCCAAAACCTCCCCTGCCGACACTTCTAAAATTTTTCCTCAGCGTTCCGACATGCATGCCGTGAGCGCTGGCTTAAGCATTTATTACATTCAGAATTTCAAGCACTTCTCTTACAAAGCTCCTTTTTCCAACTCCGAAGAGCAGCTCAAAAGTGCGGGGACTTTTATGTGGGGCGGATACATCTCCACCTTTAACCTGAATGCTGATTCGGGTTTGGTCTTTGGGAAATACAAACGATCCCTAACCGGTTATTCGAACATCAATATGTCGAATACCATCAACATCGGTGTTTCGCCCGGATACATGTATACGTTTGTGTTCAAGCACCATTTCTATGCCTCCATCGCACTCAATCCCGGGCTTTCCTTAATGTATTACCAAAGCCTGGCCCATGGTCCAAAAGACACGATTCCTGGCAGTAAAGACAGCACTTATAAAGTGATGTCTACTTCCAACCTCGGATTTAAGATCACCTCCCGGATCTCTTTCGGTTATAACAGTCCTCGTTTGTATGCAGGATGTACCTTTTCCAGGGATGCTTTTTACCAGGATGAGTCTATCTCCAAATCGAAGGTTGACTATGCAGTAGGAAGTGTGAGGGTGTATATCGGATATCGATTCAATGTACCTTTGCTAAATAAAATCTGGAAGGGAGGCGATTCCGGCGATCGGATCGAAATCAACTCAGCAAGCTCTTCACAATTATAAAATCTTGGAATGTATATACCCTCCTATTATAAAGAAGCTGACTTTCCGAAATTACTATCCTTCATTCAAGCCCATCCGTTTGCATTGTTATGCACGAGTGGCCCCGGAGGAATCATGGGCACTCACCTACCGCTAGTTGTTGAAAGAAAAGAAAATACCGTGATCATCACCAGCCATATGGCCAGGCCCAATCCACAATGGAAAGATTTTGAAAGTGGGACAGAAATCCTCATTGTGTTTCAGGGTCCACATGGTTATGTATCACCATCCAACTATGAAAAGAAACAGAATGTACCCACCTGGAATTATATAGCGGTGCATGCCTATGGCAAAGCAAAGCTTCTTCCTGATTCATATCCTGTTCTGGAAAAAACAATCGCTACTTTCGAGCCGGGCTTTTATTCACAGTGGAAAGAACTTTCTGCAGAATACAAAGAAGGGATGGTCAAAGGAATTGTTTCTTTTGAGATAGAGATAGAAAGGTTAGAGGGGAAATTTAAGATGAGCCAGAATAAAACCGCTCAGGAGCGGGAGAATGTCATTCATACTTTTGAAAACAGTGGAGATGGGGCCGCTGTTGAACTGGCTGCTGCAATGAAAAAAAACAAATGAAGCACTTTTTCTTATTTCTGATCCTTTTGCTAACCCATTGTGTCTACGCCCAGATGCCGGATACCGATATCTGGCTGTTTGATCTGACTAAGAAAGGAGATTCCTTCAAACTCAGTAATGGCATCAATTTCACCAACCGCCCTGGGTATGACAACCAACCTTCCTTTTCGCCCGACAACAAATTTATTTACTACACCAGCTATCGCAATGGGCAGTCGGACATCTATCAATATGATATAAAAGGTAAAACCACCAAACAATTTACGGCTACACCGGAAAGCGAGTACTCTCCAATTGTTACACCCGATGGGAAATATGTTTCTGTCGTAAGAGTGGAGAAAGATTCTGCACAAAGACTCTGGAAATTTCCAATTGCCGGAGGGCCTCCGGTGCTTGTATTCAAACACATCGATTCCATTGGGTATTATTGCTGGCTAAACAATTCCGAATTAAATTTATTCCTTCTCGGAAACCCAGAAAAAATTGTTCATGCGGATACAAAGCTGGACTCCAAAAAGAATCTGCATGTCCAAATGTTAAATGGTGGGCGAAGCCTATATCCCGGATTTCTCATTTCGAAAACCGATTCCAACCATTGGTATATATGCAGTAACCTTTTTGTTATGGAGAATTCAGGAAATACCCCAACAAAAAAAGAATACAAGCCCTTAATAGAAACAATCAGATTGAACGAAGATTTTGGCATGACTTCCAGGGTTCTGCTCATTCGGAAGGACACTCCGTTAAACAATTCCGATTCCCATGTCGTCACCGAGTATAATTTCTTTATGAGTAGCGGCGCCTGGATATACAAGTACACGGTAACCAATGCCAATGCCTTAAAAACCGTTTCTTCCTATAATTGGACACTCCCAAACGATTTATCTTCTGTTGGGCTTAAAAAAATAGGCCGTATTGCCATCAGCCCCGACGGAAAAAAGATGGCCATCGTAAGTTCCAACTAAACACTCTCTTGCTTATGAATATGTACAAAAGAAGTAAACTCGCAACCAAAGACATCTACCGCAAACGGGTTTTAAGAGCTGTGGGTATTTCTGCGGTTTGGGTTTCTATTTCCATGGTGATCGGAACGCTGGGGTATCATTATATCTGTAATCTGAACTGGATAGATGCCCAGCTGAATGCTTCCATGATTCTGACCGGTATGGGTCCTGTGGATCCGATGGTTGGAAATGCTGCCAAAATATTTGCCTCTTCTTATGCCCTCTTCAGTGGAGTCACCTTCCTTACATCCATTGCCGTTATGCTGAGTCCTGTCCTGCATAGGGCCATGCACCGCTTTCACATTGACGATACAGAAAACTAAAGGGGATCTACATCTGCTACTACTTTTACACTCTTAAAATCCGGATTGTTTTTAAATAGAGCAATCTCTGCATTTAAAATCTCCTTCACCTTCTTCATAGAGGCCTCACGCTCAAATTTCAGGAGGATATTTTTATGAAATTCATTTCTGATTCTGGCAACAGCAGGAAACTCCGGTCCAAGAACTCGTTTTCCAAAATGCCCCTTTAAGATATCCGCAAAATGTTTGGAGCCTGCATTGATGATATCCTGGTCTTTATGCCTTAGCGTAAACTGGATCAGCCGGTGGTAAGGAGGGTAATGAAAGCTCTGCCTTTCATGCAGCTCACTGATATACATTCCCTGATAGTTGTTCTGGACCACAAACTGGAGAATAGGATGTTCAGGGTTGTAGGATTGAATAATCACTTTCCCTCTCTTGTTCTTACGTCCAGCCCTTCCTGATACCTGGGCCATGAGCTGGTAACTTCTTTCAAAAGCTCTGAAATCAGGGAAGTTGAGCATGCTGTCGGCATTCAGGATCCCTACCAGAGAAACATGATCAAAATCAAGTCCCTTGGTAACCATCTGTGTTCCTACCAGGATATCAATATTCCTTTCTTCAAAATCACTGATGATCTGCCGGTGCGCAAATTTGGCACGTGTGGTATCGAGGTCCATACGGGCCAATTTCGCATTCGGGAAAAAGATGCTGAGTTCATCTTCAATTTTCTCTGTCCCGAACCCTTTGGTACGCATTGCGGTCTCCCCGCAAGCAGCACAAGCAGTAGGTGGCTTGATGGAATAACCGCAATAATGACAACGTAGCTGGTTCACCTGTTTGTGATAGGTAAGACTGACATCACACTGGGTACAATGCGGAGTCCAGGCACAGGTGGTACATTCCATCATAGGCGCAAATCCTCTTCTGTTTTGAAAGAGGATGACCTGCTCCTTATTTGCAAGCGAAAGTTCAATATGCTCGAGTAGCTGGGGAGAAAAATGCGATTTCATTTGCTTTCTCTTCGTCGCTTCTTTTATATCCACAATCTGAATCAGGGGCATTTCCATTCCTCCAAACCGCTCTGTTAATTCAGCGAAACCATATCTCCCCTGTTGTGCATTGAAGGTACTCTCCACCGAAGGGGTAGCCGAACCGAGCAATACCTTTGCTTTGTGAATGGAAGCAAGGAACATAGCCGTCTCCCGCGCATTGTACCGGGGGGCTGGGTCATATTGTTTATAAGAGGAATCATGTTCTTCATCCACAATAATCAATCCCAGGTTAGTGAATGGAAGAAACACGGCCGATCGTGCTCCCAGCACCAGGGAAGCCGCAAGCCCTTTCTTTTCATGGCCTGGCCCCTGGCCCAGAATTGTTTTCCAGACTTCTACCCGTTCATTTTCGTTGAACCGGCTGTGATACACACTGATGGTTCCTCCGAAATGATTCTGGAGTCGGGTGATAATCTGGGTAGTCAATGCTATTTCAGGTAATAGGTATAGCACTTGCTTTCCGGCATCCAGGGCCTCCTTCATCAGCTTGAGGTATATCTCAGTCTTTCCGCTGGAAGTAACCCCGTGAATAAGCCCGATATCTTTTGTCAGGAAATCTGTTTTCAGTTTCTCGTATGCTTCTTGCTGGGCCGGATTGAGTGGTTTTTCAGATAAAGGTTTCCCGTCTTCATGTCTGATCCTCCCTACCTCTTCCTCATCTGCCAGAAACACTCCTTTTTTAAGGAGGGCGTTCACAGCACCTGCATCCGATGCTTTTACCACATCCGATTTCCTGACTTTTTTTCGCTCCGATGCAAAGCGGTCTGAAAATTTGATGAAGGCAATGAGGGCTTCCAACTGCTTGGGCGCTTTCTTTTCTGCTTTGTCGAATACCTCCTTCAGCTTCTCTTCTGCTTCCAGCGCTTCCGCTAAAAGAAGGTAAGTCTCCATCTTGGGTTTATACTTCTCCCTCACTTCTTCGCGGACCAGCACCACACCTTTTTCAAGCATGGATTTGAGAACCGGCTGGACAATCTTGAGAGAAAGAATTTCCGAAACTTCCTGGATATTCAGCACATTTCTCACATCCAGGGCTTCCGCCACTATAAACTCCCGTTCGTTCAATTCAGAACGATCGCCGGTGTAGGAGGGATTCAGGATCAGTTTGGTTTCACTCGAAAGTTTCAGTCCCGCAGGAAGAGCTGCATTCAGCACATCCCCTGGCTGGCACATATAATAAGTACTTAATTTCTCCCAGAGCAGAAACTGAGGCTCCAGCACTACCGGCTCCTGATCAAGCAGAGAATCGATGTATTTGGCGGTATAGGAACCCGGGGCCCGTTCATGAATTCTCCGGATGAGGGCAGTATAGAGCTTATTCTTACCAAACTGTACAATAACTCTTTGTCCGGGTTTAACCAATTCATTCCATTCCATGGGAACCCGGTAGGTATACAGGTTCGGTACACCCAGAGGCAGAATTACATCGGCAAAAAGCGTAATGCGCGTCATTCCTGCGAAGTTAGAAAAAAAGGAGTTGTTGATATTTTTTATCTCCCAACATGAGGAATCCTTGCTAATTTAGTTCTCCTAAAACCACTTAAACCTGTTTCTTTGTCCGACTTCAATACCATACTCGCCGACCTTAAAAAGAAGCACTACCGCCCTGTTTATTTCCTGATGGGGGAAGAACCTTATTTCATTGATATCATCAGCAGCCATCTGGAAAAGGATGTGCTGGATGAAACAGAGCGTGAATTCAATCTGACAGTGCTTTATGGTCAGGATGTTACTCTTCAGGCCATTATCAGTGAGGCCAAAGGGTTTCCGATGATCGGGGAACGAAAAGTGGTCATCATCAAAGAGGCCCAAAATGTAAAGGGGTTGATCGGGAAGGATAGTGCGGAGGATGAGGAGGAAACAGGAGAGAAACAGAAAGAGAAAGAGGGGAAGAAACACCCGCTAGTAGCTTATCTGGAACAACCTCAGCCAAGTACCATTCTAGTTTTCTGTTGTAAGTACAAAACGGTAGATAAAAGAACCGCCTTTGCCAAAGCACTGATCAAACATGCAGTCCTCTTTCATTCTGAAAAGATAAGAGACTATAAAATTCAAGAATGGATCACCCATTACATGAAGGGTAAAGGATACAATATAGGGCCTAAGGCCCTGATGATGCTCGCAGAGTTTCTGGGAACTGATCTGGCCAAGATTGTAAATGAAACAGACAAGCTCATGATTTCCATAAAGCCCGGAGCAGAGATCACTCCGGAAATCATTCAGGTAAATATCGGAATCAGCAAAGAATATAACAGCTTTGAATTGAATGATGCTTTCGGGAAACGGGATGTGTTAAAAGCGAACCGGATCATTAATTATTTCGGAGCAAACGAGAAAGACCATCCTATGGTTCTGACGATGGCTTCACTCTACAGCTATTTTCAAAAACTCCTGATTATTCATTTTCTGCCCGACAAGAGCAAAGAAGCCGCCTCTAAGGCTATCGGAGTCCACCCCTTCATTGTCACCGAATACATGAACTCCGCAAAAGGATATTCCGTTGGAAAACTCAAACAGATTTTTTCGTACCTCCATGAATATGATCTCAAAAGTAAAGGAGTGGATAACGGAAGCGCTACACACGGGGAACTGATGAAGGAGCTTACATTTAAAATTTTACATTAGAAGATTTAGGATTAAGGATTTTGGGATTAATGATTTAAAGAAACTAAAAACCAGGAGTTAATGAATCAGATTCAAAATTTAACTATCGGGATACGTGACTTTTAAATCCTAAAATCCTAAAATTCTTAATCCTAAAATCCTAAATCCTAATTTTTTTCAAATGAACTATTGGTTAGTAAAATCAGAACCTTCGGTCTTTTCCTGGGAGAAGTTTGAAAAAGAAGGAAAAGCAGTCTGGGACGGAGTACGGAATTATGCAGCCAGAAATAACCTTCGGGCTATGAAAAAAGGAGATCTGGTCTTCTTCTATCATTCAAATGAAGGACTGGATATCGTCGGGATTGCAAAAGTCACAAAGGAATCGTACCAGGATCCTACCACAGAAGAAACGGCATGGCTGGCAGTGGATATTAAGCCTTTTAAGAAACTGAAAAAATCAGTGACCCTTCCTCAGGTAAAAGCTGATAAAATTCTCCAGCATATGGACCTCGTCCGACTCAGCCGGTTGTCTGTGGGGACTGTTACAAAAGAGCAGTTTGACCGGGTCCTTGAACTGGCGGAGATGTAATGAATGAAAAGTAAGAACAGGGAAGACCGTTTTAATGGTGGAATGAAAAAACAATAATGAACAAACCTAATACTATCTAAATGAAATGTTTTAATCATTCCCAAACGGAAGCAGTAGGTATTTGTAAAAATTGCAACAAAGGAATTTGCAAAGAATGTTTGACAGAATTGAAGAACGGGATTGCGTGTACTTCAACCTGTACTGAAGAAGTCACTATTCTCAACGAACTTATCGATAGAAATAAGCAGAGCCATGCAAAGGTCTCGAACTCCTATAAACGCAACGCATTTATATATGGCTCATTGGGATTAGTTACAATTGGCGTTGGAATTTACCAACCTGGCGCGAAACTCTATCTCATACCAACGGGAATTATTTTCTGCATCGGAGCAGTTTTGAGCTTCAATACCAGTAAAAAATACGAAAAGTAAGCAGAATCAACTATCTATCAAACGGCTAGGAATCAGGAATATAACCGCACATTTGTTTCCGAGTTAACCTATCCTCTACTCCCCTCTTTCCACAATTAAACCGTATATTTGTACTCCTAAAAAACAACCACTATGCCTGGAACAGAACTCTTTGGCGCAGAAGAGCGCAAAGAAGTAAATGATGTCCTCGAAACAGGAATCATGATACGCTATACTAACGATAACCTCCGCAACGGACATTTCAAAGCCCGGGACTTCGAAGCCGAAGTTCGTAAGATTACAGGAGCTAAATATGCCCATGCGATGTCGAGCGGATCTACCGCGGTGGCTACCGCCCTCGCTGCAGCCGGAATAGGTGCCGGAGATGAAGTCATCGTTCCCCCTTTTACCTTTGTTGCTACCATTGAAGCCGTGCTTTTTGTAGGCGCTCTTCCTGTATTTGCAGAGGTCGACGAAACCCTCTGCCTGAGTGCGGAAGGACTGCGCAAAGTGATCACTCCAAAAACAAAAGGTATCTGCCTGGTACATATGTGCGGGGGAATGGCCGATATGGATGCCATCATGAAAGTGGTAAATGAACATAAGCTGATCCTCGTGGAAGATGCCGGTCAGGCTTTCGCCTCATCATACAAGGGCAAAGCAGTGGGATTGTTCGGCAAAGCCGGCAGCTACTCATTCGATTTCTTCAAGATTGCTACTGCCGGTGAAGGTGGAGTGCTTGTAACCAACGAAGAATCGGTATACAAGATAGCAGACGTTTACTCCGATCATGGTCACGACCATATTGGAACAAACCGGGGTATGGAAAATCATCCGGTGATAGGCTTCAACTACCGCATCAGCGAATTGCATGCAGCAGTTGGAGTGGCCCAGACCCGCAAAGTGCCATTTATCCGTCAGAAGAATCAGGAACATAAAGCATTTCTTACTAAGGCCCTTTCACAAACACCCGGAATAAGCTTTGCGAAAATCTGCGATCCAAGCGGTGATTCAGCGACCTTCCTCAATATATTCCTGCCCGATACAGAAGCTGCAAAACGTACCGTTGATGAAATGAACAAAGCCGGTGTGGGTGGATTTAACTATTGGTTCCTGAATATGTATCATTTCATCAATCAATGGGATCATATCAAGGAAATGAAGACCGCTTCCAAATTACCCATACAGGTTCTCGGAGCCCCACAGGATTATAAAAATCTTTCACTGCCCAAATCACAGGAAGTGATCGGAAGACTTATTTCTTTCGGGATCCGCTGCACATGGACGGAGGCTGAGATGAATGATCTGGCCTCTAAAGTTTCTGCCTGTGTAACCAAAGCTCTTGCCTCCGTACATGCATAAGAATTTCAAGAACATTGATAAGACCGTTTTCGGAAGAGGAAGCTTTGACCAGATGGATACCATCCTTGCCGAGAAACGCAGTGAGAACGACCGGTTCATGCTCTTCATTGTCGATCACTACTTCAAAGGTAAAGCTCTTGAAAAAAGAATTCCGGTGAAGCCGGAGGATGTGATCCTGTTTATCGATGTGGATCAGTACGAACCAACGACGGAACAGATTGATTCCATCCGCGACAACGTAAAGAATTCCAAAGGCATTCCTGCCGGAGTAATCGGAATCGGTGGTGGAAGCATTATGGATATAGCCAAAGCATCCTCCCTCATGTTCACGAATGAAGGCTCCTCTACTCTTTATCAGGGACTAAATCTCATCAAGAAACCAGGGGTCTATCATCTGGGTGTTCCGACCATTTCCGGAACCGGAGCTGAGTGTTCGATGACTGCTGTACTTACCGGACCGGTAAAAAAACTGGGATTGAAATGCGACTGGACCGTCTTCAATCAACTTATTCTCGATCCTGATCTCATTGCAAGTGTTCCCCGTAACTGGTGGTTCTATACCGGCATGGATACTTTCATTCACTGTGTAGAGTCAGAGAACGGAACATTGAACAATACCTACAGCCATGCTTATGCCGAACAGGCTCTGAAGCTTTGTCAGGATGTATTCATCAACGAAGGCTGCGGTCAGAATGCAGCTAATGATGAGAAGCTTATGGTAGCATCACTCATGGGAGGCCTTAGCCTTACCTATTCGGAGGTAGGTGTTTGTCATGCCCTTTCTTATGGACTTTCAAAAATACTCGGAACCAGGCACTGCTATGCCAACTGTATTGCATTCAATCACCTCGAAGATTATTACCCTCAGGGCGTAAAGGAATTCAAGGTGATGATTGAAAAACACAAAATAGATCTTCCTCAACATCTGTCAAAGGAGTGGAGTGACCAGCAGGTCACGGATATGGCACACGTGGCTTATAATCTTCCACATATGTGGATCCATGCAATTGGGCCGGATTGGAAGAATACCATTACCATTGATTTGATCAAAAATCTGTATAAACGTCTTTAAACAAAACCATGAAAAAGAAAATTGTTAATGTCGGAAGCATCCCATGCGGATCGGATGAATTATTTCTGATCTCCGGTCCATGCGTGATTGAAGAAGAGAGTATCATGATGAAGACGGCGGAGAAGCTGAAGGAAGTTTCTGAAAAGATGAAGATCAAGATCATCTACAAAAGCTCTTTCCAGAAAGATAACCGCAGCAATCTTCAGTTTTATGATGGACCAGGGCTCGTTAAAGGGCTTAAGATACTCGCGAAAGTAAAGGAGCAATTTGGCTTCCCTATCCTTACCGATATTCACTACCCCGATCAGGCTGCCGCTGCAGGAGAAATCTGCGATGTCATCCAGATTCCGGCATACCTGTGCATGCAGTCTGATCTTTTAAAAGCTGCATCTAAAACAGGCAAGGTCATCAATATCAAACACGGGCAATTTCTGGCTCCGGAGAATATGAAGAACCCGGTATCCAAATGCGTGGACTCGGGAAATGATAAAATCATCCTCACCGAAAGAGGTTATACATTCGGGTATAACGATCTGGTGGTTGATCCCCGGAGCTTTTACCATCTCAACCGTATAGGATATCCGGTGGTGTTTGACATCACTCATAGCATCCGTAAGTATGGCATTCCAAGTGCGGATGCAAAAGGAGGGGCCCGTGAGTTTCTTCCGGTGCTTTCCCGTGCAGGTGTTGCTTCAGGAGTAGACGGAATCTTTGTAGAGACTCACCCTGACCCATCGAAGGCTCTTTGTGATGCTGCATCACAACTCTCTGTCTATGACCTGGAAGAGTTCCTGAAACCACTGATCGAAATCCATAACCTGGAAGTTCGCTACCGCACTGCCGCTCAACCTGCTCCCATAAAATCCTAAAATTCAAAAATCCTTAAATTCAAAAATCTCTTTATATGCCTAAAGGAATCTTCAAAGTACCCGCCGCCCACAACGAACCGATTAAAAACTACGCTCCCGGAAGCCCTGAACGAAAGGAACTTCAGGCCACGCTGAAAGAACTCCGTTCCAAAGTCCTGGATATCCCTATGTATATCGGAGGGAAGGAAATACGCAGCGGAAATAAAATCAGGCTGGCTCCTCCTCACGACCACAAACATACGCTTGGTCATTTTCACAAGAGTGATAAAAAGCATGTGAAACAGGCGATTGATGCAGCACTTTCTGCCAAGAAGAAATGGGAAGCGCTTTCCTGGGAACATAGAGCATCTATCTTTCTGAAAGCAGCCGAACTGATTGCAGGCCCTTATCGTTATAAGCTTAATGCTGCTACCATGCTTGGTCAGAGCAAGAACGCCTATCAGGCTGAGATTGATTCTGCGTGTGAAATAATCGACTTCCTGCGCTATAACGTACAATACATGACCGAGATTTATTCAGAGCAACCCGCTTCCGGCCCAGGTGTCTGGAATAGATTGGAATGGAGACCGCTTGAAGGTTTTGTGTATGCATTGACACCGTTTAACTTTACCGCAATAGCCGGCAACCTGCCCAGCTCTTGTGCCATGATGGGCAATGTGGTGGTATGGAAGCCAAGCAATACCCAGGTTTATGCAGCGAATGTATTGATGGAAATATTCCGCAAGGCAGGAGTGCCTGATGGGGTTATCAATCTTATTTATCCTTCCG
>Ga0206996_1036_pt1 | contig 31487 bp, 38 predicted proteins | sample Alteio_BWMinCont_2_FD_153467 | JGI IMG/M metagenome (GOLD analysis project Ga0206996, IMG submission 153467) | Enriched cells from forest soil in Barre Woods Harvard Forest LTER site, Petersham, Massachusetts, United States -... | ecosystem: Environmental > Terrestrial > Soil > Temperate forest >...
TGCATTAGCTAAGCCTACCTTAACCCGCTCAGCAATTAGGTCGCGCTCAAGTTGTGAAACAGCAGCTAAAATACTGAAGATCGCAATTCCTACGGGGGTATTCGTGTCAATTTTTTCTGAAAGGCTTACGAAGCCCACGCCTTTTTCTTTGAAGATGGAAAGGGCGTTAAGTAAATGTGTTGTTGACCTCGCAAAACGACTGAACGCAGGCACAACTACCATTGACACCTCATTATTTCTCACGGCGTTCATGAGTCTGTCAAGTCCTGGGCGAGAAGATTTGGTACCTGAGATCCCGTCATCAAAGACAATTTCAAAATCCGTGATGCCTTCTCTCTCAAAATAAGTTCTAAGTAACCTTACCTGTGATTCTAATCCGGTTGTCTGCATCTCGGTCGAGGTCCTTGCGTATGCGAAAATTCGTTTCTTGTTTGGTGGCTCCACCAAAATATTAGTTTTACTTGCCATGAATTTTGCTCCTGGTTTAAAAAGGCGAAGCCTAATCCACGCGGCCAGTGCCGATGAATGTAGCTTCCATGGAGGCTATCAAGGAGGGGGCTTAGGTTAATTTTAGATTGGAAATTAGTGCGAGTGAGATTTGTGAAGGGCAATTGTAGGCTTTGGGTTATCTAATTTTCTTGACCACCGGCCTAGGGACAAGGTCCCTTGAATATGAGCTTTAGCTGCTTCGGTCTTTAGTTTATCTCTCAGCTCTAGGAACGAACCAAGGCTTAATACTGTCATACACAGGAAAACAAAATTGAAGATTTCTCTAAACATTAGAGTCCCCCTTCTTATTTTCTTTTTGGATTTCGGCTTCGATTTCTAAAATCTCTCTTAACTCATGGGCAGAAATTTTATACGCTGTCGCTATCTTCTCTGAATTTTCTATTGAAGGAAGAATTTGGCCAAGCTCCCACTCACAAATTGTATCTGGGGAAATACAAATTAGAGCTGCGGCCTCTTGACGAGTTAATCCAGCGCTCATTCTTAAGGATTTTATATATTCAACAAATATATTTTTATCCTTTTTCATAGAGTCTTTCTTGATCCATTAGAGGTTCGCCGAACGATAAGCTCATAGGTTCCCTCTAAGAGATGGGCCCTAAGAAGGGACTCTGGACTAATTTGGGGGCCAAACATGAGTTCGTTAAGACTGATTTCAAAAAAATCAGAAAGCTTCTTTAGACTCAGGATGTTTCGTGGAATGACGCCATTGCAGTAATTGTGAAGGGTACTTTTGTTCATCTCGACGGCAAGGGCCGTTTGGCTTATTGAAACCTTCCTCTTTTTCATAAGCCTGTTTAAATTCTCAGAAAGTTTGATAGATGTTCCATTTTTCATGGCTCCATCCTCTGGTAAATTTGAGTCAGTGGCCATGGGCGTTCACCTGGGTCCTCAAAAAATCCATTTCAATTACAGTGGTGTTCATTTCGGTACTAATCATGCAAGACCCCACCGAATCGCAAGGGCCTTTAGGACCACACTTTGTAAATGGGAGTCCATCGCAAAGGCTCGATCAAACGGGTCAGATTTTGTGGAAACCTGGTTGCAATAAATGGCCTTCGCCCAGGCTAAAGCCGCTGAGTGGCCACCACCAAAGTCATTTGCATAAATTTTGTCCCAATAAATCTCTTGGCGCTCTATATCGACGTAAGGCAAAGCTTTCCTTCTTAGCTCTCCATCGGCTTCAAAAATTGCAAGCACCGCTCGTAGTTCTGACGGGAGTGACGGGTCATTTTTAAATAGCGTTAGGGTTTTAGAAGTTTCTTTTTGGGTGCCATCGGCCCTTGGTTCTAAGTTTGGTTTTGATTGAACGAGCATTTTCGTCTCCTAAAAAGTGTGAAAATTCTAGATACCTATCTTTTTAGAGGAACCCTTCCTTTCAGAGGGAAGTCCAACTCTTTCTCCAAAAAAAGTCGTGACTCCGGGAGTCTTGGATTTAATTTGAGATTAAATTTACGGACGTCGATCTGACAGGAACTCGCGCAAAATAAAATCTTCTATGGCGTAATCTTCAAGAAAGTGAAAATTTTCTCGAAGGCTAATGAGATTACATCCACCGAAATAACAGAGGCGTAGAATATCCACTACAGTTGAGAGCGATCTTGATAAACGAGGGAGATCGCTTACAAGAATTAAATCAATCTCTCTATCGCTGGCAGATTTCAGAAGAACTTGGAAGCTTGGCCGCTCTGGATCGGTCCCAGAACCGGGAGCATCCACAAAAACCTTTTCAATTCTACCAAAGTTAAAATGTAAATTCTGCTCTAGGACAAAAGCTTTAAGTTTGATTTCTTGCTTCTCAACTTGCGATTGATCTCCAGTGGCAGAGCGAAGATAAAGCCCGATTTTATAACCGTGTGGTGGCGTGAAATCTTTCAATAATTTAAACATCATTTTTTTCCGATGTAGGGAAAAATTTGGAGACTTAGTATTTTGGGGGACTTGAGTGCCAGAATGAGCTTTTGACAGTGTAGTGTTGCCAGTTAAGGCCTCGGCGCTTTGGAGAATCTGATTTGTATGGGTTAATTTTTCTTCGAGGAAACTTCCTCACGATCGCCGATTTCTTCCAAATCGATCACGGCGATATCACCTACCGTATTATTGTCGAATCGCACCATGGCGGCATGATCGAATTTACCAAAATTGCCAAGATAAGTGCCTGGCACGGTCCAACCTAACAATCCCGCTTTCCAAGATGAATTATACAGGGGCAAATCTTTTTTAAGTTTAACCCTGACCTTGTAAAAGACCATTAGAGTAGAATTTTCTTTAGGTGAAATTTCATATCTTCTACAGAGTATCATATTTTCTACCAGCAGCAATATGGAGAATACTTATGGTCCCTTAAAGGTGGCGCGAGATGAGTTTGTTAACGGTGTGATGCTGCCAACCCAGCCCGTTTCTCTTTGGGTGGATGCCCATTTGGTTTAAGAGGAGAGCAATTTTTTCAAGGCTCATCCCTTGATTTCGCATTTCAATCATTGAGCGGATTACTTTCAACTCGCCAGGATGTGGAACCACTCTACCGTTTCTTATTCTCTCGCCAAATTTAAGGCGTCCACGATTTACGGGATTCTTTCGGAGAGGAATACCAAAATGCCTTAAACCGTTTCTGACGGCGGCCTTTGAGGAAACAATTTCTTCTGCAATTTGCCCTATTGAGAGCCCTTCAACAGAATATTTTTGATTGAGGAAATTCCTCGATTTATAAAGGGGAGCTTGTAGAAACTCAAAGGAATCACTAAGATGAAAGTCTGCGTCGGCCTTTAAAGGCGGAGTTCGCTTAGTCGGGTCATGGCGCACCAATCCTTTCAAACACTTAGCAGGATTGGTTCTTAGACCCTCAACAGCTGAGTGACCACTAAGTGACCAAAAAGGAAACGCGAGAGGCGCCAAAAAAAGTTTAGAGCCGGGGGACAATATGCGAATATTTTTTCTGACCATCATTTTCTTTGGAACCCTTGCTGCGTCCGCTTCACCTAATTCTGATCCTTACCAATATTTTGATAACGGCGATGTTAAGATTGCTTATCGGGTCTTTGGCACAGGCGCCCCTCTTTTTCTGCTCAACGGTGGTCCCGGTAGATCCAGCGATACTTTCACCGAGTTAGCACAAATTCTCAGTTCAAAAAATCGCAGCGTGATTATTTTTGACCAGCGAGGGACGGGGCGTTCAAAACTCAAAGTTGCAGATGAAACAACTATAACCCTTGATTTGATGGTTGGCGATCTTGAGGCTTTGCGAAAGTATCTTCACTTTAACAAGGTGGATATTCTTGGTCATTCGTTCGGCGGTATGTATGCCATGGCCTACGCCGTTCAGTATCCGCAGAATATACGAGCCCTTATTCTTTCGGCCTCCGGCGGAGTTGATTTGAGCTGGCAGGATTACTCCTACCACAACATGCTTTCTCGCCTCACCCAAAAATCAAGAAATAAAATTGCGTTTTGGACGAGTCCAGAGCAGCAGAAAAAAGATCCAACAAGAAGTTTTCTAGAATCAACACGCCTGCTTGTTCCCGCTTACATTTATCATCAAAAATTTGTCCCTAAGCTCGTGCATGACCTTGCTAATCTAAACTACTCAAACCCAGACATTAACAATTTGGTCTGGAAAAGTATGGAGAAGTACGACCTCAAGGGGGCTTTCAAAAACTTCCAAGCCCCCACACTCATAATTGACGGCCGCCAGGATATATTGGGAGAAGCGGTGCCTATCGGCATACATAATGAAATCCCCAATTCAAGGCTCGAACTTTTAGATGAGTGCAGCCATTATCCTTGGCTCGACAGCCCAGACAAATATTTTTCCTTAATCAATGATTTTCTAGGTTAAAGGCAGGCCGCAATGAGAACTGTAGCTACGATTTTTCTAATTTTACTCGGGTTTACGGCGAAAGCAGAAAGCGTCGCGCCGACGTGCACGCTGACCTCAGACATTATTTTAGCAAATCTAAACCTCGACTTTCAGGGCTTTGATCAGAACATGACAGGGGGATGGCGGGCTATTTCAAATGACGGTTGTTACCTTGAAGCCGCAGAGTTGATTGAAATTTACCATTTACAAAACTACGCGGCTCTTCAGGACTCTCAGAGCCAGATTCTTTATTGGCACGCCGGTCAACTATACGGGTTTGAGGAAATTAGAAGCTTGGCAAAAGATCGGTTTCAAAAGTCTATCAATCCGAATGAACCCGTCAATGACGATTTCAAATGGAACGCTTATGCGAAAGGCTCTATTGCGTTTTTAGACAACAATCTTCCCGACCTTAAAAAGTTTCGTGCCGAATTGGCCTCTGCCGCAAACCCAAGAGCTAAACTCAATTTATCAGTGTTAGACCGGATGATCTTTTGTTTTGGGAAGTCGTACAAAGAAGCATATACAAATAAGGCGGGCTGTACTCCCCCATGAAAATATTAACGTCAGTTATTTTTTTAACAACACTGTTGACGTTTTCTTTTGCCCAGGCAGAAGTCTCCCAACAATTTATTCGAGACAATGCCTTGAAAATAAAATCAGTTAGCAACCCGCCACGGCTCATCGCTAAACAGATCAAAGGCTTTAAAGTCATCACGGTCGGGGAAATGCACGGCACCAATGAAACGCCTCAATTTGTCTTAGGATTGGTTCGCCTCCTGGCAAAGAAGAATAAGTCCATCGTGCTGGGTCTCGAAATCCCACACGGGGAACAAATTAATATTGATCGGTTCGTTGAAACGGGTGACTTGAGCATATTAAAAAACGCTCCATTTTTTACCAGAGATTTCCAAGATGGGAGATCAAGTAAAGCGATGGCCGCGCTTCTAACAAAAGTACGTAAGTTTAAAAATGTAAAAGTATTCTGTTTTGACCCGGCCCCCGACGACATTAGCGGTCAGGATCGTGACACAAAAATGGCCGTAGGACTCCGCAAGGCCCTTGTGGAAATGAATCCCGATGTAATGCTTGTGTTGGCCGGGAATATTCACGCCTCCCTCGCCGTGGGCACCCCTTGGGACCCACAGTACAAGCCGATGGGGTATGAGCTTTACTCACTTCCCGACTCTCCCATTTCTCAGTCAGAGATTTTGGCAATTAGGCTGCGTTACATAATGGGCTCGGCTTGGGTCTGTTATACAAGTAAACCCTGTGGCAAAAACGATATGACTGAGCCAAAAAATAATTATTCAGAGGCTTTACCTTGGAATAACTATTTCCTGAAGGAACCCGATATTACAAACGGCTATAACGCCACTTTCTTTGCCCGGTCAATTTCGGCGTCTGCACCACTAATTTTAAGTCCATAAGTAACCACAAGGGAGGGGCTCTCAATGGCATTTGTCTACGTTACATCACCACAAGGAACGGATGTGAGGGAAATCGTTGGCGACCAGGCCGGACAATATTGGGGGACTAGGGTTGCCCATGTCGGTCAGGGCGATTTTCTTGAAGTGGTTGGAGGTCCGCAAAATATAAGACCGACGCAACAAACTACTAACTCCGTTGGAGTTTACTTAGTTCAACGAGGTGGACAGGGTGCGGGTGTCTTGGCAAGCACTGTTGGAGACGCCAAGACGGGACAACTATACCCGCAAAGAGGCATGCACGGAGGCTTCAACGTCGAAGTTTTAATGACCGACGGAGAGTTTCAGCTAATCAACGACTGTGATCCTGACCAAATAATCTCGGTCCACGGAGTAGCTAATAGGGATTATTCGGGACCCACCAATGGAGTAGCTATTTCGCAGAATTACGAGACGTTCGAGATAGAGGGTATAGTGTTGGAAGATGTAACTGTAACCCCGGCAGGACAGCCCATCGCCACTGGCCAGCCAAGTGTCTACCCATACAAAACGCCCATAACCATACGAGGACGACGCGAAGGCATATAAGATGGAAATAAGAACTGGCATTGACCTTTTCTCAACTTGTTCGGCTGGTCTCACAACATTAGGAGCTTTTTTTCTAGTGCGATCTGTAATTCAAACTGGGGCCCGCGAGATTGCAGGAATATCTGGGACCTACATTGGAAGCAATCCTCATCTTCAAGGGGCATTAGTTCATCAAAAAGCTGATACCGTAGTTGGATTTGCGCTTACACTGTTTGGTGGGATTCTAGGGCTTGTTACCTGTTTTATATCTCTTTCAGTTCCCTATGCACTCTGTACCCTCCTTGGATTATTTATTGGCTGGGTGCTGATAACTTGCACCGCCTTTGCGGTCGCAAACTATATGAAGAAGGCGATACATCTTAAGGCCAATGCTATTTCATATGCTCATCACGTTGGCGCTTATTTAAGAAATGGGAAGATCGACGCTGATCAGCTTGTAAAGGATGCCAAACGTTGTGGTTTATCGAGTCTCATTGATGAATCCGCACCCCCTCATGACAATATCGCCAAAATTCTCAGATTTGCTGATGCAAATCCTGGCGCGGATCACGTTTTGGAACTTAAAAATAAGAAACCATGAGGTCCTAATCTCTAATGTCTAAGATTGGTCGAAATCACATCTGTCCATGCGGGAGCAAAAAAAAATTTAAGAAGTGCTGCGGAGACCCCTTAAAGCAAAAATCGTTCGTCCGGCCAACGGAAACTCTACCGGAAATTGCAATTCAACGACTAAAAGCGGCGGAGTTGAGAAGGCAACAGCAACAAGGACTAGGCAAACCAATCATCTCCGCAGAATTTAAGAATCATCGCTTTGTGGCAATTGGTAATGACCTTGTCGTATCTGCTAAGGCTAAGACCTTTCCTGATTTCTTACTGAGCAATTTGCCCACGGTGATGGGTAAAGACTGGTCAGTTGCAGAGATGCAGAAAGAATTTGCAGCCCGCCATCCCATCTTTCAATGGTACCAACTATTGAGAGACCTTCAAAAGAAATGCCCAAGTGGACCTGATGGGCTCTTTACTATGCCTACTACGGGAGCGGCATCCTGCGTTCTTGGTCTTGCTAACAATCTTTATTTGCTCCAACACAACGCTGAATTGCAAAAACGATTTATTGAGAGATTGAAAGACATAAATAATTTTCAAGGAGTCTATTACGAACTTATTGTGGCAGGTTGTATGATTCATGCTGGATTTGAACTGGAACTTGAAGATGAGAGTGATGAAAGCTCAAAACACTGCGAGTTCTCAGCAATTTCAAAAAAGACCGGCAAGAAATATTGGATAGAAGCAAAGGCACGTTCTGTTATTGGGGTATTAGGAAAGACAGAATTGAACGGCACCCGCGATAAAGAACCAACAAGCAGCTTGTCGAAACATATTTCAGAAGCCCTCAAAAAACCGGCCGACGCTGAACGTTTTATTTTTGTAGATGTAAATGCGCTAGGTAATTTTCAAGAGGCTCAACCAGCATGGGCAAAAAAAGCATGGCAAAAACTAGATGCCCGTGAGAGAGATTTGAAACCTGAAGAATCTGCATATGTATTTGTAACGAATATGAACTTTCATCTTCACCTGGACGACGCAGTGAAGCCTCATTGCGTTTTGGCACATGGCCTTGGCATTAAGGATTTTGGCAAGCCTGGCTGGACTACCCTTAAAGAGAAGTATCGTAAGAAACAGAAGCATATTGATGCCCACGAGCCTCGACAACGATGGCGTCATAAAGAGGGAATAGAATTCGTGCTTCAAATCGGGGGGCAGCTTCATAAGCATAGAGCAGGGCTCGGTTAAAAAGGATAGCACACATCCCTTGAATCGGGTTATTGCGGTGGCGATTCACTTCATTGTCTGCGCCAGAGACATGAATACGAAAGCCGCCGCGCAATTCAATATATCCACGTTGACTGCCATACTTAATATTTTCTTGGATGAACTGAAAAAGATCGGGATACGCATTTTCAAGTTGCTTAAACATGGTTTGAATAAAACTGAGTTTCTGTTTCGTATTTTTCGCGACGGTCTGAGGGGTTTGGCCGTAGAGAATAGCTAAGATGAGTGGCTTGAGCAATTTGCTACGCAGCTCATGGTACTTAATGTTTTTCAGCCTCTCTAACACCAATTTTTTCTCAGGCGTTGTAGGGCCCTCCATTATTAGTTTGGCATCCCCTGCGTCGAACCGTGAGGGCACGATGTCCAAACCGAGCTTGAGGTAAACATCGTACGAATCACAAGCCCGCTGAAGAGCAAGGTCTCCAGACATACATGCGATCAACCAAACTTCAGCCTGCCCAACGTCCATTTCAAAAATCCCGTATCCGGGTCTCGATGGAACGACGATGGGCCTCAACAATTTATCGAACGGTGACGGCCGCGTGGTTGTGATTCTCCCCGTTTTAGCTTGGAGTTGATGAAATTTCGGGTGAATAAATCCCTCATCGTCAACAAGATCAAAAATTTTCTCGATTGAAGATTGAGTGGCCTCAAAGTGGCTCATCTGTAGGTGGTCCTTGAAGTACGGATGCCGGTCCTTCAATTCTTTGACCTTCTTTTTATCAAGTGACACTTTCCCGTTGCGGTTGGTGACATACGGAAGTAGATCAAGTTTGGCTAGGACAGCCTTTCGTTGTTTATGGCTCCTAAAGTTTTCAAGACCATAGTGATTTTTCATGAAGAGCATCTTATTTTCGGTGCAAAGGCGCACCCTCTCCTGAACGGGGGCTAGTTTGTCGGTTGCTACCCGGGCCCCCGCCCATTGATTCGTGGCTAAGTGGGGGATAAGCGGGAAAACAACCTGTTCCAAGTATGTTTGGCCGTGCCCGACTAACTGTTTGCAGGACCTTATGGAGTTCCAAATAGTCAAAAATAGATTCTGCCAGAGGAGTATGGGGATCAGTAGGGTTAGTCGTGGGGCTAGTCTGTAAAGTTCATTGAACGAGGGCGTGGCTAATTTGTATCCAGAAAGGCGACTTATGGAGGTCGATGTACATTACTGTGGCCTGACCCAAAGCCATAAGGAATAAAGTGTATAAATAAATTTTATGTATATGACGTAAAAAAACGAGATCACAGAGGACGCCCATACAAACTAAGAGGTCCACGGCCACATAGAAGAAATGTCTCGGAATAATTTGCGGGGGAAATCGTCCAAAGGCGGCCGAAGTGAGAACACAAGTGGCTATGAAAATGAAGCGACGATGGAATTCCGCCCTTTTTCGCCAGTAGAAGGCGAGAAAAAAGAGAATAGAAAATGCAAGCATATCGAAAAACTGAACGATAAGATCAGCTCGTGCATCAAGAGTTAGTCCCCGAAATTGGGCCATGGTTATCGCAGTAGAAATACCTAGTACTGGGATTGCCAGTCCGAAAATGGCGCCAAACCAACCCAAAACGCGATGTATTTTAATCTTTAGAGATCGGACTAAAGCTGTTTGCAAGATAAAGAAGAGAACCCAGCCAAAAAAAACAGCAGCATGAATGTAAAGCACCTTCGGACGTGGGACGGAAGAATGCAACAAGTTAGGGCCAATGGTGTGACTAAACCCAAAGGCCACAATCCCAGCAATGAGAAGGGACGCGTAGAAATAGAAATATTTTTTTAAGCTTATGGTCAGTGTCCCCAAACCCATTTTGTTGCAAGTTATGACAGACGTCGTCTATCCCATTGATAATTAACTACTGCGGTACACTTTCGTCCAGAGAAACTCGGCTTCGTCCCAAAAGGTATCCGCAGAAAACGAGAAGAGGGTTTCTCGGAGCAGAACTCTTCTTTAAGAAGGGCCTTTCTTCTGATGAAGCTTCGTTTTCTATTTCAGGGCCTAAAGAGATGGCTCCAGTATCCAATTTACCAAAAGCCTCAGAAATCTGATTCTGAACCTCTTGTGGACTCTTAATCTGCAACATAAAGAACGTAAGTAAGATCGCCTGGGAAATGGCGGGGTCAAACTTATAACCATATTCGACGCTGTATTTTAGAATGGCGGCCTGCCGGATTTCTGACATAAGAGGTAATTCAAGAAGCAAGTTCCTAGGGCGGATTCCCAAAAAAAGATTGGGATCAATTAGGCCATGGCCTAATTTAGAAAGCTGTTCAATTCCCTGCGGAGTAAGGTTTCGGAGAGTTGATCCCCTGACCCTAAGACTTAATGACGCCTCGGTCTCTTCTCTACCGAAGACTCGGGCCTTTCTAAGTTCCTCATCGGAGAAGTATCTCGCGTAGCTTTTCATTTCCCGTATAGGGTATTTATCTAATTGGGGCTTTAATTGCTTTATAACCGCAAGGGCCTCCGGCACCTCTGCCTTTGCGGTGCTAAAGGGTAAGAAAAGGCTCAAAAGGAGCAATATAGCTCTTAATGGTCTGGCTAAGAACAAATCGGACTCCTTCTAAAACTCCAACCTTCGGAGAGAATGATGATTCGATGCATCATTGCAATATTCCAGCCTGAAATTTTGACGTCTAAAGAAATATATCTCTATAAAGATCAATGAGTTAGGCTCTAAAATGTCACTGTGAGTAAATTATTTTCAAGAGTGTCGAATAATGCCGTTAAGTTTAGCTCACATTCCACCTCGTGTTGTTATATGGGAATGGGCTTCTTGGGGACTTGATCTCACGTTTGTAACTTCGTGAGTGGCGTTTTCGTGTTTCCGTGGATTTGCGTATAAGTTCGACAAGGTCTTTTAAAACTCCCCGAACTCCTTTTAGTATTTCAAAAAGCTTTGAAGTGACCCAACCGAAGATAAATTTAAAATTTGGCTTTTTGTAGGTAGTCTTCATGCAATCCTTTGCAGGATTGGTTTTGGATAAAATTTTCAATTTTACAAAATTATAGAGCCACACAGCCAAGTAAAGCTCTTGCCTGATCCCGTTGATAGATTTCGAGTGCCACTGCTCTAATTGCATGGTCTGGGTAAAATCCCGAAAGCTATTTTCCACCTCCCACCTGAGGTTATAAAGACTTCTGATTGTTTTCTCATTCACAAGTCTCAAGGGAAGATTACTTGCAAAATAATCAAACTCCTTGGTCTTGGGATTAAATATTTTAATCAGGTGTACTGTGATCCCATCTACTTCAACCGTGAGTCTTTTTCTTTTTGATTTAAATATTACCCTCATCTCCGCGATGACGCTTTCACGCAGTCTAAATAAAAAATAATTATGACAGTCATGATGAAGGTGAATGAGCTTTCTACACCCATAAAGCCTGTCATAAATGGAAAGGCTATTATCTTCAAATCCCCTCACCATGTCTTCAGCGTCAGCAATTTCATTTAAAGTAGGATGTTCTCTAAGATCTTTTATAACTCCGTTTATGACGTCTAAAGCAGCCGTCATAAACATCTTGGGCATATAGGACTCTCTGTATTTTGAGACCTTTCTTCCACTGTAGCCAGCAAGGACAATGTCATCTGTTCTGGGAAGTGTGAGTTGAATGCCGTCGACGGCATAAACGTAGAGCCCATTCCACGTCTTGCGGTGACGATTCATTTTTTTATTAAGATCAATGAGAAGATCTAGAAAAAATTTAAAACTCACCCTCGCTCGCATTTGCGATAAAGCACTCTTAGACGGAAGATCTACAACTTTGAAGCACTTTGAGAGAGCCTTCAAGATGGCCGTGCTGTAGCCGTTATTATTGGTTCCTGTGACTAGTTCTGAGAGGGTTAGAAATAAATTTCGAGGGGTGAATTTTCTAGAGCGATTTTCTTTACTTCCGATGAGATATTTTTCTTGAAACCGGGACGGAAGTTGATGAGAATTACCCTGTGGGGGCCTAACGCGCCCGCATCATGTCATTGACTCCTTTGTAATTTTTAAAGTTAATGGCCAAAAAGACTTCTCTTATCCAGAAGTCTTTTTCTTTTTTCGCTCCCATTTTTGCAAATTATACAGAACTGTCAAAGAAATCTTCGCTGAACTAACTTAACGGCATTAGAGTGTCGAACCAGTGTCGAACCAGCATTCGTCTACTAACTATACGAAGCTTAGAACTTTAATGCATCGCGTTTTTTTATTGAAAGTTATTATGCGATGCGATATGTAGCAGCTCTGAATAAGTAGACACTGTTGTCTCCACTTTGTATTAGGAGGATTTCACCGATGAGATTTGGTTTTTTTTGCTTCGCTTTGGCTGCAGGCCTCGCTCTTTCATTCTTAACGAACACCGCTCCAGCTCAGCAGCCGGTTCCTGGAATTCAACCAAGTCCTCCTGTTCAGCAGCCTCAACAACCACAGCAAGCCCCTGTTCAAGGTCAGGCTCAGCAGCAATACCCTGTCAATAACGGGAACTATGTGGGCGCCCCTCTTGCTCAGTTTCATCCCACTTTCCTTCAAGGCCAATGGGTCACATCTTGCCTTGGGTCTAATCCGTTAGAATGGCCTGCTCCAGGGGTTATTCAGGCCATACCTAATACCTATCGCCAACAAAGTTTTACGTTTAGTTCCGATGGGGTAACCTTTACCGTGCAAGATTTCAGAGACTTTAATTGCCAAGCTCCATTAGGGGCTCCAGCCCATACTGAAATGGGCACCTGGTATACATCTCTGTATGAGCCAGCCTTCCCAACGTATGCCGAAATCCAGTTGATCATGAATACCTGCAGTGGACTTGGCTGCCATCCTTACAATCCTGATAGGGAGCCATACTCAAGTGGTAGAGTTATGATAACCCTCTTAGGAAATCGGCTTCACTTTGCTCATCGCTTGGAAGGCGGAATGGGCGTCCTCATTGATAAAGTTCCACCTTTATATCCTAAGGGTTATGAGCCAACGGCCCTGCCACCCACTAATTAATTAAGATTAGTACAAGGTTACTCTAAAACCCGCTTAAAACGAGAGCGGGTTTTTTATTTTTTAAATTTACCGAAAACTTCTCGGTGACAGGCGTTGACTAGAAAAGAGATTCTTTGCCTTGTAGCCAAAGTGATTTTGACAAAGCGACAACCTGCTTTTTTACCGCCTTCACCGGCCTCCAAATGCATCACCTCAGCAAAGAGTCCTTCTAGTGGGTCATATCCTTCAATCAGAATTGTTCCGTCGATGACTAGATTCTGTGAGACTCCCTCAATTTCTGTTTGAGGAAGGAACAAAGCCATCCCCCCCTCTGACAAATCGATAATCTTAAAAGTCTTCTTTAGTGTCGTGGCAAAATAGTTGGCCTTAAGGGTGTTTTCGGGAATTGTAACACGATGGGCCTCTCTTCTCTGCACCTCAAAACCTTGGTCAAAATCAAGAGCGCATCCATTTTTGGCGTCTCCATCGCTCACAAAAATCGTGGCCGTAAAGCAAAACCAAATTTTACCAATTTCAAAAGCTACAATTGTGGGAGAAGTCGTAAGAAGGGGACCTGAGACATACTCGAGGTAAAGGTGGGTGCCGTTCCACTTTTTTGCTTTAAAATTTGTAGCTTGAATTCCTGAGGAGTTTTCTGGTTTGACCAAAAGCTCATTACCGGCTTTGGCAAGACGATCGAATAACGAAGCCTTGTCTCCTTCATCGAGTATGGCCTTAAAAGTTGTTCTTAAATTTTGAATAGCGGGTTCGCCCATCTTTCCATTACGCCACAAAGGTTATGGGCCGAAAAGACCAGAACTCCTTACCCCACAGTCAATGATTTAGTTTTTTAGCCAGACTTTGGTTAAATTTGTATTCCAGTGAATCTTGGGGGTGGGAGTGTTCATAAACTCGAGCGGCCACAATAAATCCCGCGACGAGGAGGGCCATTATGACTTCTCTATAATAGGGAAGCCAATTCTGTGAACCTTCTAAAGGGAGCAAAGGCGTGACTATGTCCTCTTTGGGTTGGCTCCACCGAATTTTGAGAGTCTCCTTGCATAATTCTTGGGCAATCAGGGCATCAAATTTAGTTGGAAGATTAACGAACTGAACACCGAATAAATTTACGATTCTGGAGTTTCTAGATTCTTGCTTGGACCAGAGTATGCGTCCCTTGCACTCAAAGGAGGTTTCGGCATTCAGGCGAACACTGAGTGAGAGTGTTTGTCCCGCCTTCCTTTTAAAAGAAGTGGGGGCTCGAAAAGAAAGTCCTAGGGAGCTTAAGTTAACTATACTTCTTGTTGTGAGGGCGTCATCGACCTTAAGTCTCCAAAAATATTCATGTTTTCGCTCTAGCCGAAAAGCTTGTCTCTTATTATTAGCAAATTCTTGAAGAGCCATTTGAATCTCCCTTTCACTGTGTTTTGAGCTTCTTATATGGAAAAAGTAAGCCAGTCATATAAACCATAACTAATTGATATTACTAGGTTTGATGTGACTCGTGATGTCTGAGATTTTGACACTTGAACGTCTGAAGATCATACATGCCCAAAGGCTCGTCACCATTGGAGGGACCCATTTGGCTTCCTCTAGCCTATAATAGTCACCGGTTTTTTTGCTTATCTGGATTAAATTGCTTCTCCACCTGGCTTAAGTTTTGCTCATAATTTTCCCGATGAAGTTCGCGTTCGTAGGCTCACTACTAGTTCTTGGTCTTCTTTCTGGGGGCTCAGCTTTCGGATCAAAAGCGCACATCCTCTCCTTTAAGACATGGAAGCAAAAAAAAATTGATGAGGCCAGAACGGTCGTGACTGAGTTAAAACATCAATCTAGGCAGAATACCCAGGTGAAAATTCAAAATAATGAAGAATATGAAGGCGATGATGGCCAAGATCCCGCTCAAAAGTTGGCTCAAGCCGAATTAAACTTGGGGGTGGCGAAAGAGCTTTCTGCAAACGACTACTTTCTCCTCTATGTCTCTCCCCAATTCAAAAATGATAACGAGGCCTTAGTTCAAGCGGCCAAGGCGCTCAGTCCAAAGGATATGGCTGATATATTGATGGCTTATCAAAAGAGGCTTCAAAATACTGATATCTCACCAAGCACTGGGGACGGTGATATCGGTCTTTCAGAAAAAACTGCTAAAGCACCTTGACAATAATTTTTCACTTCCCACACTCAAGGGGTCGAAAAGGTTAATTTTGGCTTATATGTAAAATTTTCACACCTACTTTTAAGGAGGTTCTTTCATGGCTACGCCAAACATCAATGTGCAACCGTTGCACGATCGCATTCTCGTTCTTCGCTTGGCTGAAGAAGAAAAGACAGCTGGGGGGTTGTTTATCCCTGACACAGCTAAAGAAAAACCCCAACAGGCTACCGTGGTCGCTACCGGAAAGGGGCGGGTTTTAGACGATGGTAAAGTGGTTCCGGTTGCAGTTAAGAAGGGCGACAAAGTATTGTTCAGCAAATACTCGGGAACCGAGCTCAAGTTTGAGGGCAAAGAGTACCTCATGATTCGTGAAGAAGACGTTTTGGGAATTATTAATTAATTTAAAAATTAGGAGAAGAAAATATGTCAGCAAAAGAATTGCGATTCAGTGAAGATGCGCGAAATGCCATTCTTCGCGGAGTGAATACTCTAGCAAACGCGGTGAAGGTTACTTTAGGTCCGAAAGGTCGTAACGTCGTTATCGAAAAATCTTTCGGTTCTCCCCTCATAACAAAGGACGGGGTTACAGTAGCAAAAGAAATCGAACTTGAAAATAAGTTCGAAAACATGGGCGCTCAAATGGTTAAAGAAGTCGCAAGCAAAACCAATGACGATGCTGGCGATGGAACGACGACAGCAACTGTTCTCGCCCAAGCTGTTTACAGAGAAGGCGCAAAGATTGTGGCCGCAGGCCATAGCCCTATGGACATAAAACGCGGTCTGGATCGCGCCGTTGAGAAGGTGGTTGAAGAACTTAAGAAGATTGCTGAGCAAGTCAGCGGAAAAAAAGAAATTGCTCAGGTTGGTACAATTTCTGCCAATAACGACAAACAGATTGGCGACATGATCGCTGAAGCTATGGAAAAGGTGGGGCGTGAAGGCGTTATTACCGTTGAAGAAAGCAAAACCGCTGAAACAACTTTAGATGTTGTTGAGGGGATGCAATTTGATCGCGGATACCTCTCTCCTTATTTCATAACAAACGCAGAGAGAATGGAAGCTGTTTTGGAAGACGCTTATGTCCTTATCTATGAAAAGAAAATCAGTGCTATGAAGGACTTGATCCCCTTGTTGGAGACTGTAGCACAGCAACACAAGCCTTTATTGATTATCGCTGAAGAAGTTGAAGGCGAAGCTCTTGCAACCTTGGTCGTGAATAAACTCCGTGGAACCCTTCAAGTGGCGGCTGTTAAAGCCCCCGGCTTCGGTGATCGTAGAAAAGCGATGTTAGAAGATATTGCTACACTCACCGGCGGTAAAGTTTTAAGCGAAGATTTGGGTAACAAGCTTGAATCAGCTAAACCCACTGATTTGGGTAAAGCAAAACGCATTGTCATTGATAAAGACAATACGACCGTGATTGACGGTGCCGGTAAGAAGTCAGAAATCGAAGGTCGTACCAAACAACTTCGCGCTCAAATCGAAGAGACTACGAGCGATTATGACAAAGAGAAACTTAAAGAGCGTTTGGCTAAACTAGCTGGTGGCGTTGCCGTTATCCATGTTGGTTCTGCAACCGAAGTAGAAATGAAAGAAAAGAAGGCTCGAGTTGAAGACGCTCTTAACGCCACTCGCGCTGCTGTTGAAGAAGGTATTGTGGCTGGCGGCGGGGTCGCTCTGGTACGTGCTTCCCAAGCTTTGAAGAACTTGAAGGTTCCTGCAACTCAACAATGGGGTGTGGATATCATCCGTCGAGCTTGTGAAGAACCCATTCGTCAGATCGCAGCCAATGCTGGATTAGACAGCTCCATCGTTCTTGATAAGGTTGCTAATGAAAAGAACGCTCACTTTGGTTTTAATGCGTTCACTGAAGAATATAGCGATCTCGTGAAAGACGGAGTTATTGATCCAGTAAAAGTGGTTCGTTGTGCACTTCAAAATGCAGCGAGCATCTCATCTCTGATGCTCACAACCGAAACCATGATTGCTGAGAAACCTAAGAAAGAATCAGCAATGCCTGGTGGCGGTGGAATGCCCGGTGGTGGAATGCCCGGCGGCTTCGACATGTAGTCAGAGTCCTTATTTTAGATCGTTTAAACCCGGTTGCGAAAGTAGCCGGGTTTTTTATTGATCAAGGGCTAAGGTTATGGCGAAAAGGGTTACCTAGGCCACCCTAGAAGGGGCGCGATTTTAAATTAGAGGTTCCCAGTTCCAGGTATGGCATGAACCATCGATATTTTTGGAGTGCCTTATCGCTCAACGGTTTACCTGTCGAAAGCCAGAGGTAAAGGGCTTCAACTTCGGCCATACTAAGCCGCACAAAGTTTTCTTGGGACGTCGCTGGCAGAAAATTGATAAATCGCTTGGTTTCGTCCCTGTAGATATCCCGCAAAATTTGGCCCTTAAGATTAAATTGTTTTTTTGTGAGAAGGAGTTTCATCTCGGGATAAGTATTATAAGCCACTGAAAAAACTGCGGAGATTTTATCGAAGGCCTTGTGTACCGCATAACTTACATCTTGATGATGGGGATGACCATACTCTCCAACGATACTGTGTGTGAACACTTTCTTAAAATTACCGAGGGACGTAAGAACGCCTTTTAGAGCATTCACGTCCAATCGATTCTCAAATTTATCCGGAAAATTCAAAAACTGGGCTTTTTTTACCTTTAATTTTCGACAAGCAGAAAAAAATTGGGATTGTCTTAGTGGGCCCAGGTCGTCGGCATTTCCATTGGTGACACTAACCACATGCCAATCCTTCAGACTTTGGATCAGGCCACCGAAGAATAAAGTTTCATCATCGGGGTGGGCTACAACTAAGAGATGACGGGCGGACGTTTTCGATGGCATGATTAAATTAATGAAAATCCTAAGATTCGAAAATGTCAATGATCTAACGTGCGCCATTGAAAATGAATTACGAGATCTCGTGATCCAACATAATAAACTGAGGATTTTTGTTCCCACGGGGAGAACTCCTCTTCCCCTCTATGAGAAATTAAGAAAAAATTCTGAGTTTTGGGGGGCGAAGTTAGATCCAATTCAAATCGATGAGTTTGTTCAAAAAGATCGACCCTTTTTGGACGTTTTAAACAGGGAATTAGGTAGGCCCTTGGGTTTAGAAATTTCTGCCTGGAATCCTCATTTTGATGACAACGAAGTAGAAAATTATATTCGGGAAATTTTGTCTAAACCCATTCACCTGTCGCTTCTGGGTTTAGGACTTAATGGTCATGTGGGTTTCCATGAGCCGAGTTACCCGTCGACTTTTATCGGCGGAAGAGTTTGGGTTTCAGATGAAACTCGTCTTCGTACAAAAAAAGCCATGACCTCTGAAGTGCTCACCTTTGGCGTAGGAGCTTTTTTGAAATCCAAAAACATTTTTCTCATAGTCACGGGCAGAGAAAAGGAAAAAATATTTAAAGAGTTCCAAAATACTCCGCCCGACAAAACTCTTCCAGCTACCCTGCTAAAAAACCATCCAAAACTTAAAGTCTTCACAGATCTATAAGGTACCAGGCGGCCTCGCAAGGAGGTACGCGGCTGGTACGGCCTTGCGAGGCCGCGTACAGCCTTGCCCCGAGAGGGCTTACTTCTGGCTAAATTGACGCACTTCTCAACCAAAAGTAAGCTGGTACCTAAAAGGAGTATTCCATTCCCGCGAGCAGAGTGATCAGGCTTTGGCTTGAATTAAGGCCGGAGTCCGGGGTTCCGCCGCTACTTGTTCGGCTGCCGGTTCCGGTAAAATTGGTACCATAAAACTCAAAGTCAAGCTTGAGCGTCAACCAGAGTTGATCGCTCATTTTATGGGCTGCGCCAATGGTAAATTCCGTGGCGCTGTTATCCGAGGTGGTGCCGCTCGTTACGGGAGCTTCTGTTAAGCCCGGTGAAAAATAATGATCGATAGAGGCATTCACCGTCCACTCTTTATCGTGGGTGACCGGGAGGGACCCTTTAACTCCAAAGTAGAGACCATAATAAGAAACAGAGGTGTAGGTTGTGGGAGTACTCGTGTCGATAAAGAAAGAGTACTTCCCCATTCCTAAATAGGTTTCAATTTCAGGTCCAGCGGGATCGTCCTCAAGAAAAAATTTGTAACCCCCGTGAAGGGAATAGTGGCTATTTGTTGCCGATAAGGTTCCTGGGGCGCTGTTTGAAAGTGGGTTGGTAAGAGAGGTTATCCCTTCCTCTATCCGAGCGGCGAGAAACCACGTCGGAGTAATCCACAATTCACCAGTGAGATCAATCTGGGGGTAAAGAGCCACTTGGGTAGAAAGAGAACCCTCATTTTGGGTTGACACTGCGTTGTGCAGAGATCCCGCACCAAGGGCAAGACCAACTTTACCAAACCCAGGCTTTTTTTTCTGGACCCATTCCTTTGGGTTCTTTCCAAAACTCACTTTGTCATCTAAAATCTCTTGGCGCCCGCTTTCTCCCTCCATGGGGTAGTTTACAAAATCAACGCCTGTGATCTTGCTATCAACGGCGATCACGCCACGATCTTGTTCTTGAATAATAACTCCGAAACTTAAAGTGCTCTCGGCTTTGACGATTTTGATCTTCCCTAAGATGATTTTTTCTGAACTTATGATGAAATTAAATTTAGGATGGCGTTTTAAACCAATGATTTCTACTATTGTTGCGGTGGCATTGTCTTTAATCCCGTCTTGTGTTCCAAGGTCAAGGGTGACCCGGTTGCCTTCTCGACTTAAAATGAGTCCTTTGTAGGGAATCTTCTCTATAACTTTGTCATAAAGTTCTGCCGTCTTTTGAGCTAGAGCGTCGGTTCCAGTATTCTCAGGAAGCTCTGCTTCTTCTTGGGCAAATAATTTTCCGTCACTTGTAAGAAAAAAATCTAAGATTAAAGTCAGATTGTCTTGATTTTTATTTACCCTCGCTGAGATAAGTCCTTCGACCTTGTTAGATCCTCCGATTTTCTTCACAAGCGCTGAGTTTTCTTCAAAGTCTTCTAAGGTCAGGCGGTTATCGGCATCCTTCACCGGTCTGAGATCGAACCGGTGTGATTTTTTTATTTTTTCTTCGATTTTGTTTTCTACGTACCGAGAATAGAGACCGTTGACGTTATCACTGGTTGGAAGAATTCCCACGCGATGAACGGTGAGGGATTTATCCGTATTGCTAATGTAGGTGTTCCTGTCGATTGCCTGCGTAGAGGCACTATAAGAGAAAATTGACCCGACCAATACAAATGAAAGTACTTTCAACGCTGTCAACCTCACGGAAGTTCTTCTTATTTTAGGCTTTCAGCTTCAATGTCACAATAGTTAAACCACAGGACCTGACGAATGTCCGGGCCAGTTTTGAAAAAAGAGTCGAAAACTTTGACGGATTTTGCCGATCAGAAAGTGATGAAGAAATGGATTTTGACATCGCTCTTTATATCTCTGACTGCTCCAAACTATTCGTTCGGTCAGTTAGAATCGGGAGGGCTCGATTATTCTACGCCTAATGTGAACACGTGGACAGGGAGGGAGCCTGTGGGCCGGTATATCCAAAAATCCAAAGCAAAAAAGTCTAAACGCAAAATAGCTTCGACGAAAGCATCCTTGCTGATTCCTTCAACCTTCAAAGATCAAAGTCAAGGACAGGGCAATGTTGGCCAAAGGCTCCCCGCCGCCTTGGATGCAGAAACGCCGTCGCCTGCCACGGCTACAGCGACTTCGACTCTCTCACCACCCTCTCAACCTGTAGTTCAACCCACCCCAGCGCTACAAAAAGAAACGATTTCAGGAAAAGTGAGAGATATAGTTTTAGGGGGAGACCAGACCAGTCTGGAAAGTTACCGAGACGTTCTTGATCTTCAAGATATGAGGAGAAACCTCTTTGAAATCACCTTAGCCACTGGGTACATGTACAATTCCTCTTCGAGCCCGTATTTTTTTAAAGACTATAACGATTCGGGGCCGACGGTCGACCTTGCGGCCGACCTCTGGTTAAGTCCATTTCTGGGAGTCAATGCTGAGTACGAAACGACACTGCTCAACGAATTAAGCGACTCTCCAACTCAAAATGTATACGTTTCTTCAACACAAACGTGGTTTGATTTTGGAGTTAAGCTGAGGCGATTCTTTGGAATGAACTCCAGCTCCCCCTCCTTTACCTTGGGCTTGAGGTACGCGAGTTATTCTTTATCAGTTCCGGCGTCTTCTAACTCTCGAATTCAAGTGAAAAATAGTGGGCCAGAATTGGATCTGGATTTTGCACTGCCTCTTGGACGAGACACCTTTTGGACCATGGGGGTTTTATTTCAGCCCTTAGATTCCCTAAGTGAATCCTCGGGAAGTTCAATACGCTCTGGGAATGGTAATCAGACCATTGGCGCTGGTTTAGAGTTGGGGGCCGAGTATAGGTTCAGTCGTCAAATGTGCGGGTTTATAAAGTTCAAATCTCTTCTCTATAAGACTGATTTTTCTGGTCCTGCTAACACCGTAGATCCGGTTTCGGGTACAACGCCTTCTTCTGTCCCGGTGACGAATATGTTTTACTTTCTGAATATAGGCATGAGATTAGGGCATTAGTCTTTATCAATAGGCATGTTGGGTGATTTGTAACCTTCGGGCGAATTATTTTGAATTTCATCATCGCTGTAGGGAAGGGCATCGGAGCTAGGCATTCTCATCGGTTTGCCAGGGTCGGCGGAATTATCAATTTCGCCGCCATCGAAAGTATCGGGAGGAGCTTGTTGGCCCACACCGGTGTTATCAGAAGTGTTCTCCGGTGGTTTCTGGTCGTCGGTGGCCCACGCCGGGGAGGTCAACATGAGTAGAACTAAAGTTAAAAACACATATTTCATCTTTTCTTCCTACCTTAGCTCGGGCTTGAGCCTTGTACTCTTTTTCTTAAGCCGTTGAAAATGACAATAAGACCCACGACGGCTAGTGCTATCATAATATACCTTTCGGCTCGTCTTATAAAGCCCAGTCCGATATCTATTTCGTCGCCAAAATAGTAACCCAAATAGGTCAGCGTCGGAACACTAATGAGTGCGGCTAAGGCATCGTACGATATAAAGATTCGGGCCTTAACTCCTAGCATCCCAGCAGAAAGGTAAATAGGACTCCTCAATCCAGCCAAAAATCTAGCGCTAAAGCAAATCCTCCTGACATTCTTCTTCAGCTTGGTTTGGGCATAAGAAACCCGTGCTGGTGTAAAAATAAATCTAAAAAAAGGGAGCTCCAAAAATCTTTTACCGAATATGCGGCCCATGGTGAACATAATAAAATCACCGGTGATCACGCCAAAAAAACAAACGGCCACAGCCCAGCCTAAGTTTATGTTTTCTAAATAGGCGAGATAACCCGCTGTAACGATGGTCAGATCTTCAGGAATAGGAATTCCAAGACCACACCCTAAAAGAATGCCAAAAAGAGTAGCGTAGGCGGCAAGGCCCTCAAGGTTACTAACTTTATCTAGAAATTGGTCTAGGAGTGATGCTTCCATGGGATAAAACTATTATCCTTTTGAGAGTAGGGTACAAGCAAGTCTATAATGGGAGGAGTGAATAAACTAAAGGTCCTTATCGTAGATGATGCGCCTTTTATCCGAGAGATCCTTAGACAAATCTTATTGCGGGGCGGACACACCGTTGTAGGGGAAGCCGAAGACGGAACTCAAGGAGTTCAGATGGCCTTAGAGTTGGAACCAGAGCTTGTGATTATGGACATTGTCATGCCTCATATGTCCGGGGTTCAAGCCACTCGTGAAATTCTTGCTCAGAGACCAAAAACCAAAGTGATTGCTTGTAGCACAATCGATCAAGATAATATGCTCATGAAGGTCATGGAAGCCGGGGCTGTGGAGTATATTAGAAAACCTTTTAGCGCCCCAGAAGTTCTAAAAGTAATAGAAGCCGTATTTACTCCAAAAGGAGGCGTTACATGAAAGAGGATATTTTCTTTATTTTGAAAATGTTTGGCCTTACGGTTTTAGTGGTTATGGGAATGCAGGTTCATGTGGGAGGCAAAACTGTTGAAGACCACTTTAACGGGTGGCTCAAAAGTTCCATAATAGTAGACTACATCCAAGAAGCCACCGATGGCGGCAGAGTTTTAACAAAGAATCTTTACCAAAAGCTAGACTCAACTTTTCACATCGTGATGACGAAGATTACGAGAAAGAAAGATCGTCAAAAAGGAATGAGCGTTTCAAAAAAGACTGAAGAAGAGTTGAGTCGTGATGTCGTTCTCCCCTATTCAAAAACCCATAGCGGAGAAATTCACTAATTTTATTTTCTTGTTCTTAGACTTCCTTTAACTGCGTCCAGTTGAGAAATGACAGAGCCTTTCTCGTTGCTTCCTTTAGCGTGAAGTAGGGGACAATCGGCAATGTTTTCAGTGTGATCCGCGGCAATATATGTTGGTCCGGAGACCTGGATATTTGAGTCACCCGTTACGGTTGTTTGTCGAAGAACCGCATAGGAGTTTTTAGTGAATAAAACTCCTGCTGAAATTATCGTTAAGGCTACTAATAGTTTCATTTTTCTCACTCCTTCTTAAATATCAAGTAATACAATGGATATGCCAGGGAACCACATCATAAGTTGTTGAAAATAAAGAGATTTCATGGAGGAGCAGGTTAAGAAAGTGTTTAAGATTTAGTCACTTGGTCAGCGCTCTTGCGGCAAACTCATTTTTTTTGGGGCCCCTGTGGTTTTTTATGATTTTGTGTGGAATGCGAAGGGGCGAACCTGTTCCCAGGTTTAAGGTTTCAGATAAGCTGGGATCAGGTCAGGTGACCTGGTTCTTTGGTTCTGGGTTCAGGGTGAACCTATAGGGGGCGCTTTGTATAAATTGGTGAATCAACCTCCCCCACCCTGACTCCCCAAACCGGTGGCCGTTGCCTGAAGCCTTTGCCTAAATATCCACACAGCATCATAAAGAGTCTTCCTTGTGAACACTCCCTGATTGGTCTTTACAAAAGCAGGATCCCAATTATAAATAAGGCCTTCATTGGTAGGGGGGGATATATGAAAAACTTCGTCTATTTTTTAGCCTTGAGCTTAAGTCTCGCGTCAGTAAGTAGGGCTCAGTCAAGTGGTTCTGCGGCTATGGAGCCAGATCCTTTTCAGACGAGTGATGACGAAATTCGATTAGAGCTGGGGGACAATATCGTCCTTCAAGGTCAGAACAACCAGGGGCAGAATTGTACTGTCAAAGTTCAGGCAACCAGCTATGGGCATCTTATTGAAATCGACGAGTCCCATGTATCGTCAATCGAGCCTCAGGCAAGAAAGCATTTTTTTAAGTCCTTTTCTCATAAGGGCTTGGTTGAGAGAGAACTGGTCGAAAAAGATTTGGCCTTGCGGGAAGGAATCACAGCTCAAAAACCTTATTTTGAAAATCAGGTAAGATATCGAGATTTTCATAGCTCTTACAAATATTCAAAGAAAGACTCTAAAGGCATAAAAGAAGACATCAGCTCAGAGCTCATTATTGGTGGACAAACTCCTGATGTTGGTCCGTTGAATCCTCAGTTTCCATTTAAAGGAATTCGATTTATTGCTGTGGCCACAATTATGAGTTCAAAGAGCCTCTATGCAGACGAAATATTCAAGGCTAAGGTCGTCTCATGTGCGAAGAAAATAGGGTCTGGCGACTAAGGAGTGACTAGGGCGGGTTCTGCTAGGGCGATGTGGTCTCTCCTTTTGACTGTTCCTCTGAATCCGAACTCGTTGCGGGGGCTTTGTTAATCGCTTGACCCAAAGTGCCTGGAGCCAGAAGTGCGTCCCTGTTTTCAGCATTATTTTCTGGATAGAGAGGTACAGCGGCTTCGCTGAGACCTTCTTTTGAGCTCGGATCTGGAAAAAGATCTTCAGCCTGAGCGACGATGGATACAAAACTAAAAGTAAGAAGGATAAATAGAAGTCGCATATCTCACCCCCTTTAAAAATTAAGATTTACGCCGGCGGGCGAAATCAGATCAAGTAAGTTACTAAAAGTGCTGGCCACTTGGATGGCTACCGTCGCTCCCGCGGGGCTTGCGACTTTGGCCACTTCACCTTTTGTATTATAGGTTACGTTGATATTGCCAACCCCTTCTCGTTCAATAAACACAGGCTTACCAAAGCGCTCCTCATATTTTATAGAAACTTTTCTTCGCGCCTGATCTTCTATAACGGAGATTCGTCCCCGAGGGTCATAGGCGATTGAAATTCTTTGTCCGTCTGAATTTGAGGCTTTGACAAGGTTCCCTTTGTTGTCATAGGAGAAATCACTTGATTTGTTGCCATGAACAAGATGACTGACTTTTTTGAAGGCGTTCTCATATTTAAGCAGGGTCACCGTTCCGTCAGAAGCAATCTTGCGTTTGAGCAAGCCATTATCGTAGTACTCGTATTTTGAAGTTTTGCCATTTCTCGCTACTGAAATAGGTTTGCCCAAGTCATTATAAATCGAGTCTGTAATAATACCATTCTCTTCAGTCTTACTTCTCTTAAGAAATTTTGCAGTCCGGTTCGAGTTAAACTCGTACCAGAATTCGTACTTTGCCTTTAACACGACTTTCTTTTGGCAGGTTTTTTCAACGGTAGCCCAGTAGTGATCCTTTGGGTTCTCAGGGGATTGTTTGTAGTCATAACTTTCTTTACACCCATCGATGTCCTTAAATCCGATAATCCAATCATTATTTTTATTGTAGGTCATTTCTTTGGTTGTTTTGTCCGGATACTTCTCTTTTGTGAGGTTATGAAGCTCGTCGTATTCATAGGTAAAAATGTTTCCGGAAGCGGCCTTCACATAAACGAGATCGCTTGTGTTTTTAAATTTGTATTCTGTTTTTAGCCCGTTGGGCCCGGTGATGGTTCGTACTTTTCCATTGTCGTAGAAAGTAAAAGAAATCTTGCGGCCGTTGTTATCAACGATCTCCCGAAGATTTTTACCCTCGTAAGTAAAGGACAAGTAATTCCCATTGCGATCAAAGATTTTTTCTAGCTTACCATTAAGCTTAAACTTTTGAATGCTACCGTCGGGGGCTGTGCGTACGAAATTGCTTCCATTTTTTTCTATGAAATCGGTTTCAACACCGTTAGCCAGAAATTTGGTTTTGTCTGCAATGGGCCTGGCGATCCCGTATTTGACGGCATATTCCCCACGAAGCGACGCTTCTTCATGAAGTTTTTTTTCTAGTTCGGTATAATATCCTGGATTTGATGCGGTATTTTCTTTTTTCACGTGTTCAATGATGTTCTTTACAGTTTTATCGATGTCTTTTTCTGAAAACCCAGCGGCTTGGTAGAGGGTTTCTGAACCTGCCCCGCACTCACTGTAGTTGAGGTTCCCTTCCGGGGTAATTTCTAACGCTGTTTCAAACTCCGAACACCACCCAAAACCAAAGATGCCGTTGTAGAGGGTGCGGCTGTTATAAGCGCGTTCGACCTTAAGGTCATAACCCGGACCAGGAATGATGAGATCAATCCAGGCGTCCGAGTAATTTGCATTTTTCAAGTCAACTAGGGCGTTTCCTTGAGAGGAGAGAATACCCGTAAGTAAAAGTGTTGCACTAAGGGTAAAAAATTTGTTTTTCGAAGTCATTTTAAGCCTCATTCAGGTTAGACCTTTATTTTAACGATTCTTCTAATCATCAATCCACCAATAATTTGAAGGGTTAACATTGTAATCAGAAGTAACCACCCTAAGGGCTGGTTGAAAAGGGGCGCGACAAAGGCAGGGTCAACTAATACGAACATAAGGATCATTACAAAAGGTACGAGGGTGATTATTGTCCCCTGCATCACTCCCTGGGCCGTAACTGCGGCTATTTTTTTTTCGACCTTGACTCTTTCTCTTATCGTTTTCGCGATCGTATCGAAAGTTTCTGCGACATTGCCGCCTGTGTCTTTTAAGATATTAACCGCCGTGACAAACATTTGGACGTCTGGGTAGGGGATCCTACGAGCTAAATCATTAAGACATTCTTCTATACTGGTTCCAAGGGCAATCTGAGAGAGAAGGAGCTCAAATTCTTGACTGATGGGATTTTCCATATTGTCTACAACAAGTTTGAAGGCCTGAGGGATGCTTAAGCCTGACTTTAGGCCATTGGACATCAAAGTAAGGCCATCGACCATTTGATCCACGAATTGGCCCGCGCGCCTATTGTAGTACATATCGATCACCCGCTTAGGAATACTCCAGCCGGCGATCGTGAGGGCTGAGCCCAGAACGAGTCCTCCGAGGACCTTAGGCCAAAAGGCCACAAAAGTCAGGGCGCCAAGACCAAAGCTTATGGTGAGCATAGCTCCTGTGATTTTCTTCCTATCGATCTCAACAAACATGAGGTCGAGGCGATTGATCACGTATTCTCGGTTTCCTAGACTTTGTTTTTTTAGCCATTCTAAAATTCTGTCGGCGTTATAATAAATGAAAATAAAGGTCGCTACTCCTACACCCGGGATAACAAGCCAGGTTGAACCAAAAAGCGGCGCTAACATGGTCATGGTTTACTTCCTCCGCTTGCAACGGGAGCGGGGCCTCCTTGAGGTGCGGCTGAAAAGAGAGTTCGAGGCACTTTGATTCCTCTTTTTTCAAAATCCTCTATGAAGGTTGGGATAAATCCGGTGGCTTGGAATTGGCCAATGATTTTTCTGTTCTTGTCTTGACCGTCTTCTTTGTATCTATAGATTTCTTGAAGAGTGATGACCTCTCCCTGCATTCCAATAACTTCGGTGACGCTAATCACTTTTCTTGTTCCATCGCTGAGTCTTGAAATTTGAATGATAAGATCCACTGCACCGGCAATTTGCTCGCGGATGGCCTTTGCTGGAAGTTCCATTCCCGCCATAAGGCAGAGAGTCTCAAGTCGACTTACAGCTTCTCGCGGACTGTTGGCATGAACTGTCGTCAAACTTCCATCATGACCCGTATTCATTGCCGAAAGCATGTCTAAAGCTTCTCCCCCGCGGCATTCACCAATGACAATTCGATCTGGCCTCATTCTCAAAGTGTTGCGGACGAGGTCTCGAATGGTAACGGCCCCCGTATCCTCCATATTGGCTGGCCGCGTTTCTAAACGGATCACATGTTCTTGCTTCAGCTGCAATTCCGCGGCGTCTTCAACAGTGATAATGCGTTCGGAGGCGGGTATAAAACCTGAGAGCACATTAAGAAGAGTTGTTTTACCTGAACCGGTGCCACCGCTAATAATAACATTCAGCTTATTTTCTACACAGACTCTCAAGAAATCGATCATGGGTTCAGTCAGTGTGCCGTATTTAAGATAGTCTTTAAAAGTCAGAGGAACCTTGGCAAATTTTCTAATCGTCACGCAAGGTCCATCAAGTGCCAGGGGGGGAATAACAGCATTCACGCGGCTACCATCCCGTAATCGCGCGTCCACATAAGGGGTCTTCTCATCGATTCGTCGACCCAAAGGCGTAACAATTCGTTCAATAATGGTGAGGAGCTGTTGATTACTTGTAAACGACACGTCGGCCTTAGAAAGTTTTCCGTTTTTTTCAACAAAGATGACGTCGCGCCTGTTGACCATAATTTCCGTAACCTGAGGGTCAGCTAGAAGATCTTCCAGGGGCCCTAAACCCAAGGCCTCATCTAAAACTTCTTTTACAATTTGCGCCCGTTCTTCTCGACTCAAGTTGACATTTTCTTTTTCTAAAAGAGCCGCGATGGCACTCTGAGTTTTTACTCTGAGTTCGTTTTCTTTGACGGGATCGTTATTTGTTTCTGTGATTCCTTTTTTAAGATTTAATGTTTCTATGAGTCCACGATGTAACCGACGCTTCATCGTCGTTCTGAGATCGAAGGCCTCCCCTTTTTTGGCATCATTGGGTCGACTTTGAGTCGTACTAGCGGCCCCCGTGACCTTTAAACCTTGATTTAATTTTTCGGCAGATTTTACTCCTTTAGGTTTGTTGAGGCTTTTAAGCTTCTCTAAAATATTACCTTGAGAAAGTCTTCGCACGACTTCGTGGATGGCAATTGAAATCGGAGCGCGCTGTTGGGTGGCAACAAAAGGTGTTGATCTGGCTAACGACTGACCAAGGGTCCCGTCATCCTGCGGGATTAAACCGACAAAGTTTTTTCTTAGAGCTTGTGCGGCGGTTTGAGCGTTCAGTCCATTTGTAGAAGAGACTTTATTGAGAATGGGAAGCAGCATATCCGTGGGAAACATCATCGACATTATATTGTTGATGAGTTTTTGAGTTTGATTCAAAGCCAAAATTTCAGGAACCGTAATCACTAAGGCGCAAGAGGCGCTCTCCATGATGGCGATTTGAGGTTCAAGAAAGTGGCTTCCCACATCAACAACAATGAAATTATAAAAATTTGATAGACCCTCTAGCGCTTTGGTCAGCCCTTCCGGAGAAACTTCAAAAAGCTCTCCTGCTGTTTTTATGGCTCCTATAAAGTGAATTCCGGAATTATGTGGAGTGACTAAACTTGAAACCGTACTTTGATTTATTTGGCCCGTAAACGTGGCTACTTCGGAAATAGTTTTGGCGGGTCGCACACCCAAAATAACATTTTGATCGCCGCAAGTTTGAGAATCTAGATCTATAAGAAGAACCTTGGCTCGCAACTCGATTTGGAGGGCTTGAGCAAAGTTCGCGGCGAAAATACTTTTGCCTACGCCTCCTTTACCTCCCGTGATCGCAATAACATGACAACTTGAATTGAGCGCCAAAGTGAGTCCTCACCTGTTTTTGAAATCAAGACTTCTACTAGTGACCTATCGGCGGATTGGATGGAAAGGCCGAGCTTTTCGAGCCCAAACTAGACCGGCGGCCTAAAGACGAAGGTTAGGCTTGGAGCCCTATTCTTTGAGCCTGAATTTCTTCTTCACGGCTTCACTGCCTTCACTGGCGGAGTTCATAATAATTGGAGTAATGAAGACAACAAATTGACTTTGGTTTTGTTGAAATTGCTTACTCGCATAGAGAGAAATGATCGGGTTATCAACTCCTGCGGGAAGTCGATTATAAGCCATTCCTGAGGTATTCCCCACGAGACCGCCGATAGCTGCGCTTTGCCCACTTCGTACAGTGACTTTAGTTTGAATTTCATTCATCGAGGTCTCTGGGCCCTTAGAGCTTTGGCTGACAAGGGTTGTAAGGCTAAACTCAACTACCAAGCTCACGCTATCAGACTTCTGATTAATAATACTGGGGGTGATCTTAGACTTTAGACCGGTGTCCACAAATTGAGTTGTGATTTGTCCATAGGGGCTTTGGACGGTGTAGGGTTCTTTGCTTCCAGAGTTGATAATTCCTGGATTGCCATCTTGAACGATAATACTTGAGCTCTTAAGGATTCGAGCGTGCCCGTGACTCTTTGCCCAGTTGAGTTTGGGAAGTAAGTTGTTCACAGTACCGGTGATAGATGAAATGACCCCAGAGGCTCCGCCAGAAGAGGAGTCGCCATTAGAAAACTGCACCTGGGTGGCGTCGTTGGCTAAAGAAGGAGTCCACTGAAATCTAAATGCCTTTGTGTAGTCCTTTTGAAGTTCGACATAATGGATAACGAGTTTGATCGTCTTACCCGGCTGGGGTTCGGGTCCAGGTTTTACGGACAAGAGATTAATAACGGAATCAATTTTTCTCTTTTTTACGATACCGGCGCTTTCAGCGGCGTCCACGACTACGTCAGGGACGTAGGTTTTGGCTATGATTTCAGCTTTTGTCTTTTCGTTTTCACTACCGGCCACACCTTCGAGAATAAATTTCTCGTTAACGGCGCGGACATGGATTTCAGGATTACCGATGTCTTTTTCAATAAGTTCAGAGATCTTCTTTTGAGCCAAGGGGCTCATGGTGACAATACTTGATGCTACATCACTGAATTGAGCCACCACATTGTAAATGCGGCTCATGTCTTTGGGAAGGAGAATCTCCCCATCTATAACAACCTTGTTATTAACAATTTTAATATCAATGCCTTCAATGTCACCTAAAAGACTTTTGATTTCGGCGGCCACTTTATTGAGGTTGCTCTTGCGAACAACAATTGAGTACTCAATTATTTTTTTACCCTTATCGTTTCTTAAAATAAAGTTTGTGGATCCAACGGCGATGGGTTCAAAACGGATAATTTTTAAATCTTTGGCGATGGAGATTTTGACGACGTTTCGATTGTAATTAAGATCGACACCTACAACGGAAAACCGGCCTATAAAAATCTCAATGGAGATACCGGCTACAGCACCGT
>Ga0206996_1048_pt2 | contig 30891 bp, 35 predicted proteins | sample Alteio_BWMinCont_2_FD_153467 | JGI IMG/M metagenome (GOLD analysis project Ga0206996, IMG submission 153467) | Enriched cells from forest soil in Barre Woods Harvard Forest LTER site, Petersham, Massachusetts, United States -... | ecosystem: Environmental > Terrestrial > Soil > Temperate forest >...
ACGGAAAAATGGAATGGATGCGTACCCTCCCAAACAGAGATGGAATGAGTGACCTCATTCTGTATACAAATGATGTGGATAAATTATTGTTTATGTACGGGGCGAATAATGGCAATTTCAAACATCAGACGGTTGATCATTATACAACGTTGGAAGGACACCCTAAAGAATTCGGCTATCTGATACCGGTAGCGATAACGCTTACGAGTGCAGGTGTTGTATCAGGAGACTATGTAAAGGCTGATGAAGCGATTACTACCTCACGATCATCAATCCGTTTGTCTCCTTCCAAAATACTGATTGCGCCTATGTGTGGCAAAGAGCATCGATTTATGGAAGTAGATTATAAGTGATTGAAAATACTGAAGACTTAAGTGTTATCTAGATCCTCCATCGAATACTTTAAATCAAAATAAATAACTTTACTGAAAACCACCTTAACGCAGGCTGGAAAAAGCCCCGTTAAGTTTGACGACATACAATAATCAGTCCTCTGCTTCGTTTATACATCAAATCCTACTCTTTCTATGAATGACTCCAGAGAAGTGAGGTGGCTCCGAAATGAGCTTCCTGTTCTGATCGAGAAACAAGTCATTTCTCCTGAAACATCCTCCAGCTTACTGGCTTATTATGAACAACATGATAAGAAAAATGGACATAATACCCTCTTTTTAGTTTCTTCGATATTAGGCTCACTCCTAATCGGGGGAGGTATTATCCTCTTATTCGCACATAACTGGGATGAGTTTTCCCGCCCGCTCCGAACCTTTCTGAGTTTTGCTCCCTTGCTCATAGCACAAGGCATCTTCGGGTTTGCCATGTTCAAAAGAAGACATTCCATGGCCTGGACAGAAGGCTCTTCTGGATTTCTTTTTCTGATGATTGCTTCAACCATTGCATTGATCAGTCAAACTTATAATTTGGGAGGTGAACTCAAAGATTTTCTCTTTACCTGGATGCTCCTTGGGATTCCACTCATCTATCTCTCGGGTTCAACATTTGTAACGGTTATATACATGATCGGGATTTGCTGGTGGGCGATGGTTGCAGGGGATTATTATTCAGGAAACGATCAGGTGATCTTCTGGCCCATGCTTTTAATTGCGATTCCCCACCTGGCAAAATACATACACAAGGAGGGGCATGAAATCCGCTCAGTGCTTCTTGGATGGACCTTTGCTTTGGTTATACTTTTCAGTTCAAACTACGCATTACCCCTACAAGATCATGGTTGGCAATTGCTGCTTAGAGCGGGACTTTATGCATGTCTTTATCTGGCCGGAAAAAGAATCTACAGTCAGGGCAGCACCATGTGGTCACGTCCTTTTCAAACGTCAGCTATTGCCGGGATTTCTGTTTCTGCCATGACACGCTCTTTCAATTGGTCACATCTACACGGAGTTTTTTACGAAGGGAAACACTCTTCTCTGGATGCCTGGATTCCTTTAACGATCCAAATCGTATTGTGTGTTTTTGTTGCAGGACTTTACGCTATTTTGATTTATCGCCATCGAAGAATGCATACCCCTATTAACTACTTCGTAGTGGGGTACCCCTTGCTTGTGCTTGTGGGTCTCGGGCTCTATCATTTCGGGATGGGTGATGTAGTGACCGTCCTCTTTAATCTATTTGTACTTGGGTTTGGAATCAACTACATCTTAGCCGGCGTAAAGCTTAACTACCTCTCATTGGTTAACACCGGGATGCTGCTTATCTCGGTGCTTATTATAGAACGGTTTTTCGACAGCAATATGAACTTCATCATCAAGGGTATTGCTTTTATTCTGGTTGGATCAGGCTTTTTGGGAGTAAATATTCTGCTTTCCAATAAAATCAAAAAACATGGATAAGAAAAAAGGAAGCTATCTTATTCTTTTCATCATCGTGATGGCCACATACCTTCTGATTCCCTATGGTATGATCTCCCGGTATGAAACCGTGCTGCATGAAGGAAATGTGTTCCGTTTCCGACCGGAACCGGTTGACCCTTATGATGCTTTCCGTGGTAAATATATTGAGTTGAATGGTTTTAACAACCGGATCCTCAAAGATACCTCAGCAGCCAGGTTTGAAGCAGGCGATAATGTATTTGTAACAGTAAAAAAGAGTGCAGTGGGTTATGCTTTTTTTGCCGATGTATCTAAAACAAAGCCCGAAACACCTGATTATATCTCTACTAAGGTTGAACGTGTTTATAATGGTTCCATTCATTCAAAGGGCAAAAATGAGGTATTCATCCAGGTCCCTTTTGAGCGATATTATATGAACGAAAATTATGCGGATAAGACCGAAGGCGCTTATAGGGATAGAACCCGAAATCGCGATACCACCGATATTTATCTCGATGTAAGGATCAGGAATGGGGTATCTATTATTGAGGAATTGTATCTAAGCGGAATGCCGGCGAAAGAGTTTATGAGGCAGAAGGTACAAGATAAATGAGTAGGGGCGATTATAGATCTTTCTTACAATTTCTCTTGGAGCAAAATCCGATGGCGCAGATTCTAACGATCAAGTTTTAATACGACTTAGTTTCTAACTGCTAAAGAACAAAGCATTAACGAGGTGGTTAGCTGGAATCTTGGGTGGTTGAGCGGAGTCGAAACCACTAATGTCAGTTTAATTTTAAAGTGCAGCTCCCGGGTGGCTGAGCGAAGTCGAAGCCAGCCCCTCGACTCCGCTCGGGGACCGCTGCTATTGTTTTATTTGTACTATGGTGATGGCACTTCGACTCCGCTCAGTGTCTGAAAAGCAGATTCTCCCAACTGATCGTAGCATTTGCATGAGTCACAGGGCAAAGCATCCATGCCTATCCGGATTTTTCCAACCAACAAAAATGTCTAACTTTGGTAAGCAATAATAAAAACGAAGTCATGTACAACCTGGAAGGAGAAAAACTAAATGCCGTTCAAAAGCTGTTGGCAGTTCAGAATGAATCCTTGGTAAAGAAAGTCAACCGCCTGCTTGATAATGAATTGATTGTAGCATATACCACGGGCGGAAAAGGATTAACGGTCAAAGCATATAATGAGCGCCTGAAAAAAGCAGAGCAGCAAATTAAATCGGGTAATTCCTTTACTCAGGATCAAGCTGAGAAGGAAGCAGAAGCCTGGTAATGAAAAAGCCGAGAATTATCTGGTCTCGCCAGGCTTTAGATTCTGTCAGAGATATCTATCTTTTTTACAAAGAGAAATCCCCTCAAAGTGCAAGAAAATTAAAGAAGGACTTGCTTCAGAGCCCTGGTTGAACATTTTAAAATAGGCACGGATGCCCAAACGCACTTAACAACCCGGCACATCGCGCCATCGGAGCCATTGGAGAGATGATGGGATTGAGAAGATGTGGAACACTTCCCCTTGGGCTTCCCCGCCCTTCATGCTCGCTCAAAGCTAAAATTGTCCATTTGACAATTTCTTAACGCTTTGCCATCTCCCGAGGCTTCACCCTTTTTATTGATTATCTTTAAGGTATAAAATCCTAAAAACAAGCAAGATGAAACATTCCAGATTATTCTTCTGCCTAATTTGTTTCACTTTGTCAATCAGCTTGACCACATCTGGTCAAACAAATGTAAGTGGTGGAATTTATTCAAACACTACTTGGACATTGGCTAATAGTCCTTATATAGTTACAGATACAGTAGTTGTGTTTCCTGGAGTTATACTCACCATACAACCGGGTGTAACTGTAAAATTTGCAGATAATATTCCTCTTGAAGTAAGACAGTCTCAGTTAATAGCCCTCGGAACAAGTATTGCTCCAATATCATTTACAAGTAACTCAGGTTCTCCCACCCCGGGAATTTATAGCGGTATTCAACTAAATGCAGGGAATATGATCTCACGATTCAATTACTGCAATTTTGAATATGCGGCTTTTGGTCTGAGCACCAATACTATTCCATATACCTTGACTGTAAAGAATTCCAATGTTATGTCCAACCAATATGGAATTTACTCTGTTTACTCCACCATTGATATTGATTCCTGCTCCTTCCTAAAAAATACGCTGGTCGGTTTGTCGGGAGATGGAACGGTTAACCATTGTACGTTCCTAAATAATGGAGTTGGATTAGAAGGAGGTGGTAATTATCCTTCAGTAGTGAGCAACTGCTTAGCTGATTCTAATCAGACCGGAATAAAATATATCGTTGGTCCTGTATTAAATTCCAGAATCGAATACAATCAGATTGGACTAACCTGTATGGATTATACGGCACCTAATAATTGCGTAATAAGCAAAAACCAGATAGGAATCAATATCCTTAGTTTAGGAGACACGGTAAGGAATTGTTTTATTGATTCGAATACGATTGTAGGGGTTCGTATGTTTTCAGATGGGATGACTTATTTGACTAATTGCGTGATCAAATCCAATGGAATAGGTATTTCAGACTCTACTCATTTTAGTACTCATCGAGCTGTGATCGTGAAAAATTATATTGAGCATAATGGAATAGGTATTATCCTTTCTTCTGATGCTGATTCAATTTCCTGCAATCGAATTTGCGGTAATAACTCGTACGATTTGAAATATTTAGGAACAAATAATACGAATTCCGTTACCCACAATTACTGGTGTACTCCAGACTCTGCTTCTACCCGGCAAACGATTTATGATGGATACGTCGATGCATCTTATGGGCTAGTTTCATTTATGCCAATTGACAGTTCTTGTTTTAGTGGAATAACTGCTTCCATTAATGAGGCATCTGTCAGACCTGAAGTTGCTATTTTCCCAAACCCCAGCAATGGAATATTTAGCATTGCACTTCATAACCCTTCGCCCTCCCTTATAGAATTCTTCAACACTCTAGGCGAAACCATTCAATCAGTGAAGATAATCTCCGACCAAACTACCCTCAACCTATCCACCCAACCCAAAGGCATTTACTTCTACAGAGTTCTTTCCGAAAGCAAGCTTATTGGCTCAGGGAAGCTGGTGATAGAGTAGGTGTGTTCGGATGTTCGGTTATCGAAAAGGCTGGTTTTGATAATTTAAGGTTATAGTACCACACCTCCTATTGATAATTCCAGGCAATGACATCCAATGCTTTTTTTCCAACAACTTCAATGGAAACAACTACATTCTGACTCATCAACGGACCATCTTTCCCTACACCATAATCCAGCCTGTCGAGACTGAATGTTCCTTTAAAAAATGCTACGGCTCCTTTTTGTTCAAAGCTGAAGGGTATTACGATATGATGCGAGGTTCCCTTAATGGTAAGCGTTCCATAGGCATTATAAGAACCTCCTATCTGTCTCAGACTATCAGACGTAAATGACATTTGCTTGTTTAGAGGTTCATTAAAAAAATTCTCAGCCATCAGATCCCGGTCTCTTTTCCCGATACCTGTGTGCAGCGATTTGACACTTACGGATGTCTGAAACTTCGAGCAATCCAGATGTTCCGGGTCAAAAAGCAAGGATCCTGTCATCCCTCCCAAACTCCCGTCCACCGTCATTCCCATGTTTTTAATCGTAAAAGTAACTCTGGAAGCTGTTGTATCCAGTATCCATTCCGTAACAGGGCACGGTGCAAGCTTTGTTGGGGACTTACTGATTGTAATTGCCGGGGCGGGTAGCTCCTTAGGTTCTGATTCTGCAGTCGTTTTTGTCCCACAGGAAAACAGGAAAGGGGACAAAGCCAGTGCTGCGATTTGGAGTAATTTCATTTTATTGTTTTTAGTTTGATAAAACTGTGACTTGCCAAGGTCTAACGGATTGTTCAAAACATACTTATTCAACAAAAGTAAGCTCGCCTTCCAGGGAGGGCATTACATAAATTTCTTAAAGGGTTATATAATTCACACTCCTCTGTTTTGGAGGGCTGATGGAAATGGGGTAGATTTGAGAAGCTGAGACCATAAATTTACAGCCGTGAAACAACTTTGGTGGATTACCTGTTTTTTAATTCTTTTTCTTGAAGTTTGCTCCGGGCAGGAAATGTGTAACCCAATTGGGATTGTGCAGAAAACAAAACTCAAAGAGGCCTTTATTTATGTTGGACATCCAAGTGATAGTTGTGGGAGCAGAACAGACAGATTGTGTAATGTTCTGCACTATGATACCCTCGGAAGAATCGAATCCTATGATCTGTACAACGTGGCAAAAAGGAAACTGAGCGTGTCTTATTATAATTATTACAGAGGTAATTCACTGGATGGAGTCAGAGAACAAACCATATTGCCATCTGGTGAAATTTACGAGGACAGGATACCTGGTCAGAATGAGATCTTCGAATTTAACCACATGATCTACTCCATTAAATATAAATCATCTTACACCTATCTGGAGAATGGGTTGTTTTCTGTAATCGTCGATACGAATGTTGAAAAACAAGAGGTGGAAGCGATCTTGAGGTTTGAATATACCTATCGGTAACTCTAGAGCTCCTCTGGTAAAATTTCATAAAATAAAATGAAATCCAAATTAAGTTCTGTCTTCTTTTATTTGCAAATAGGTCTTCTACTATTAGCTATATATATAGAAATAAGTGATTATTTGGCAAATAGTAAGAATGGTAATATTGGTGACTGGGTCGGTTGGTATCTGGCTTTTTATTGGGTATTTGCACAGGTTCATTATGCAGTAGTTACCGCATTTTCCATAATCCCTTTTTTTATCTTTTTGAAACACTACACTCGTTTGAAAAAGATTTTTTATTTATCGATTATGCTATTTCTATTAATAGAACCCGTAATTGTTTATCAGTATTACAAAAGCATTCCCCAAAATCCTCCAAAGGGAATTCCATTTAGACTATATATGCCACATTAAATTATTTATCCCCGATGGCGCGGGTATGTCGCGCTGGTTGTCTGTGAGCGTATCCTTGCCTTTCCTTTTTTATGATTGAGCTGCCTAGGAAGAAGAAGTATGAATTTGCCCTAAAGGACTCCTTCGGATTAATCCATTCCTTCGGCTTAATCCGAAATCAGCAGTATAAATGATCAACGATTTATATGATATCGAACAAGAGTCTGAGTCGTTATCCAATGATAACTGGTATCCAGGCCTTCTACCTTAATAAGTCCAATATCCCTGGCAAAATGCTTTTTCAATACAGACCAAGGTGAGGGACTGTATCCTGTCACGCTTCGAGTGTTCACAACCACATTTGAATAAATGATGCCGTTGACCGTATCCGTTTGGCCGACAGCAGTTACAAGATTGCTATAAGTATGAGGGAATTGAGGATCCACGTTCACTTGAGGAAAACTGAATCCCAAAACATCTGAAAGTAATATTTGATGAATCCAGGTATTTGGATCTCCATACATATTAGGAAATGGAGTTGCGTAACCATAAATCGGGTTTCCATCTAAGAAAGGTACATAAACTGGATCGGTCATGGTGCCCTGATAAGGGTAGCTATGGAGAATATAAGTCGGATTCGTTGTAGAGTAAATCGAATCGTTGTGAGTACCTACATACACCCAATAGGAACCTGGATAGACAGGAAAATAGGGTAGAGGGAGAATGGTTCGAATAGGGAGTGTTGACTCTTTCTTTTTACAAGAGAGCACACCCATGAAGACAAAAAGAAGAAGAATTAATTTGGTTCCTTTCATTTGAGTAATGTAATACGATATCCAACTCCTCCTGAAAATTCATATTTGAAGGCTCTGTCCAATGGCACCCCATTATCTGTGGCGTACTGGATTTCACCCCCGACACTCAGACGGATAAAAAAATCTTTAGGCAGGTTGATCAGAGCTCCGAAAGCAGTACCAGGGGCAAATACATGGTAATTATGACTAAGGGTAGCCGGAATCTGTATATTAGGATAGTATGAATCAGTAAAATGTTGGTCATTAGTATAACCTTCATAATACGCGCTAAACTGAAAGTAAAAATTCACCAATTCCTTCGATCCATGGGGAAAGCACTGAAATCCCAGATGAATATTATCGGTCAAAGTGGCTTGGAGTTGGGGAGGGATATCAAAGAGCCTTACCCCGGCAAAGAACGCAGCTCTTTCCCCAAGATAGATTTCCAATTTAGGGTTGAAGATGATGCTGTTTGTGTTTAGGAGGTTTAAATAAGAAGCCGCACACGAAGCTCCGATTCTCACCCGTATAGCGGATGAGTCCCCACCGGCAATCATGGAATAGTTTAAAAGAATGGAGAGGGAGAGGATTGCCAGTAATCTTTTCATGAATATCAAATATATGCAAGATTCAGTACAAAGGCAATAGAATGAATCGTATTTGGTTTGACAGTTATCCAGGTCAAGCGAAGTTTTTCCAAACAACAAAAATGACTAACTTTGATATGCAATAAAAAAGCAAGGTCAGGTACACCCTGCATGGAGAAAAACTAAACGCCGTGTATTAATAATCACAGACCATGAGCAGCGAGCAAATCCGTCAACGACTATATGAATATATCCGATTCGCCGATGACAAGAAGGTGAAAGCTATCTACACGATGGTAGAAGAGGAGATCGAAGAAAAACATGAGCTATGGACGGAATCCTTTACTTCCGAAATGCAGCGCCGGGTAAAAGACATTGAAACTGGCAAAGTAAAAGGTAGAAGCAGAGCAGTGGTTGGGAAGAAGGCTCAGGCTCTTCTGAAAAATAAATTATGAGTTACAAGCTTACATTTCACCCTGTTGCTGAGAAGGAATACCTCGATTCAGTTAAATGGTATGAAGAGTGTAAAGCTGGTTTGGCCGAACCATTTATCCGGGAAGTGAGTAAGATACTTGATCTCTTAGAGAAAAATCCTTTTCTGTTTCCTGCTAAGAAAAAGGACTTCAGAGAGGCATTACTTAAAATATTTCCATATGTGATTGTATTTAAAGTCAACGAGAACAAAAAGCAGGTGATTATTGTCGCTGTCTTTCATACCAGCCGAAATCCTATTCATAAGTATAAGCGTTAATCCTCCCCGCTCTCCGTTTATCCTCTGAAGCGCCAGTGAAGGAGGACTCTCCGCTTTCCCTTCTCCCTCTCAATACGCTAATAAACAAGATATTAAACTATCTTGTTACCAAATTTCGTTGATATAAGAAAAGCACGACTTAGTGGGTTCAGACAAGCATACATATAACATCCTCCGGCTTGACCGGGACAAGGGAATAAAACGGGCATACGAGCTCTATGGCCGGAAATTATTCTCCTATGCTTCCCGGAAATGGGAGACTCCCGAGGATGATGCATGGGATCTTGTTTACAAATCCATCTACAAAGCAGCGGATGTAATTGCCAAATATTCCTTTACGACTGAAGATGCTTTTGCCGGTTTTTTATTCAAAGTGTTCATAAACCAACTCAGGGATTATGTTCGCAAGGAGAAAAAACAGGCAGAAACTATGACTTCTGTACCATTGACCGACTCCATGCATTTCAGCGAGGGGGATGATAGCCCTGAGGTTAAACCCAATCGCCCGCTTGAAGTGATGCAAACAGAGCTCGACAAGCTGGAAGACTGGCAGCGCATCTTGCTCCTCATGCGTTCACAGGATATTGCCTACAGCGAAATTGCCCGGTATGTCGACAAACCGGAAAACCAGCTGAAGAGCTACTATGCACGCCTGAAGAAACAGTTGATGGAAAATGTCAGTGCTGCTTTAAACCGTTCCGATACCCCAGACCATGAATAATCAAAAACATCAGGCACCGGATTCCTTCGATTCCTTAATGAAGGAAGCCTTTCTGAACCTTGATCCGGAAGATCCGAAGAATGCTTCTCTTTTCGAAGCGGTTTCGCTCCAGGTTATGCAACCGAAACAACCGGTGCTTTCACCTTTTCAAAAACTTAAACATATGTTAAGCCAACGCAATTTCCTCTATACATTTCTTGCCGTTACTGGCATGATCAGCATGATTATTTTTTACACGATCATCCATTCTTCACCTCCGACTACCGCTTCCGGAATTTTCTCCCGGCATCAAGAGGCTATTCAAACGGAAGCTAACTCTTCTTCACCTTCAACACTTCCGGAAGCAAATAATCAGGATCAACGCAGTACCAACATGCAAGCCTTCGGTGATAAAGAACCGTCGCATGCTTCAACCCCTCCTCACACTGTTCAGGATACTGGTGTGGTAGGTAATCTACCAGGCATTACTGGTCCTCTGCCATCATCGGCATCCCAACATCCTGCTTTGGACGATACCACCGGTACTTTTCCACGCCTTACCGAAAAGGAGATCAAGGAAAACAACAAGAATAAACTGTTGATGGTGGATATGCTTTACCGCATGAACAAACGAAAATACCCCCAGCTTCCGGCGGCCTCCATCAATGATCACGGTACTATGGTGACGTTGCAATCATTCCGGATGGCGAATTCGGAAGTTTGTAACCTTGAGTACAGGACCTTCCTCGTCGATCTGCTCATACAAGGTCGTAAAGCCGATTACCTCAAAGCTAAACCCGCCAGGCAGTTGTGGGAAACGGAAACCGGATTGGAAGGCATGAAAGTTCTGACCGACAAGTATTTTACAGACAGCCATTACGATGACTATCCGGTGGTGAATGTGAGTCGGGAAGGTGCGGAGATGTATTGTGCCTGGCTGACTGACGAAGGACGCAAAGCAGGAGCTGAAAAAGTGAATCCCCTTGTACATGTTCGTTTGCCCCAGGATGTGGAATGGATCTATGCAGCTCAGGGAGGTAATAAAGAATCCACCTTCGCCTGGAATTCTGTTAAACAGAAAGACGGAGGACAGAAAGTCATGAACAAGAAAGGATATTTCCTGGCCAATTTCTGCCTTAAAAAATATACTGGCAGTGTAGATAGTATTGCCCCTGGAAAAACCAATGTGTTCCGTAAGGCTTATACCACAGCCGGATTGGTCACCGGACTGCAAACCTATACAGCACCTATCTATTCCTACAATCCGAACGACTACGGACTTTACTGCATGAGTGGAAATGTAGCGGAGATGATAGTGGTGCATAATACCGGCAAACCTGGTACCAAAGGAGGGGGATGGAACAGCGATGAAAAGCATCTCCTGATCAATGCCGAAGATGAATATGGCGGCAAAACAGGTCCCTCACCCTATATCGGGTTCCGTGTGGTGTTATCCGCACCTTGACCTAATATTCACACTCACTCTCGCTCCGGATGGCGTGGATTCAAACGATTAAATTTTAATACAACAAAGTTGCTAAAGTGACGGCATAATATGATGGGACGCAGATTTTTATGGTTGTTTATGATTAAATATGATTTAAGAAGCAATTGTTTAATCCCTTTTTATCTTAAGTAATCATAAAAATCAGCATTCTATCACACAAAGGGCGTCCTTTGTTCGGTTTGTTCACTTAATGGTCTGAGCGATCCCGATAGCCATCGGGTCGATGGGCCTGGCCTGAGCAAAGTCGGAGGTCCTGGCCTGAGCGGAGTCGAAGGCTGGTTTTGCTGGGTGTGGTGGAAATGGGTAAATTTGGAATAGAAACTCCTTCGTTTTAGAAATCTACCATATGAAAAAGATAGCTCTTGGCATTTCAATTATTTTCGGGTTCAGCCTCATCTCCGCAACGATGGACCATGAGTCTATCTTAACTGATCAACAGCTTCTGAACGCCACAAAACATTTGGAAGCATTCTCCAAAGTAAATGACCAACCCCAATTTATTTTAAGTGCGGTAGCAGGGGCTTGTGCGCCCAGTGCAAGAATGGCTGACGGAATTCATGATAATAAATACATCAATGTTTATATAAATGAAAAAGGGTTTGAAGACATGACCGGAAAGAAAAAACCAAGATTCGCTATTGGGACTATGATTCTTAAAGAGAAAATGGGTCTTGTTCAGGATTCGGTATTAAAGCAGGGTGCGACTGAATTATTTACGATCATGATCAAAAGGGAAAAGGGCTATAATCCCGATTGTGGTGACTGGGAATTTGCCTCTCTGGATGTAAAAACGTCTAAGATAGAAAGGGGAAAAATAAGTTCTTGTCAACATTGTCATACCTCCTGTGCCGAAACGGATTTTGTATTCCGGACAAACTATCTGGGTAAGCAGTACGCCGATGCCTTGAAATAGGGTGTTCGGTTGTTCCTTATCCAGTCGGAAACTCCTTAAAGAATAGATTTCCGGAGACTCTTTTTATCCCCGCCTCCTGACTCTCCAGTAAGCAAAATATTGAATTAATATCTTACATCAGTTAAATCCAATTCTTTCCTGTCCTATTATTCGATTTTAGTAGGTTTAAAAGGCCTTTCTATCGTTTTAAGGTAACTAAAAATGTACATAATGCGTATATTTCTTACATCAATAAAGGATGAGTGAGATTATCGTATTATGGAAAAAGAGAACAAAACGGAAGACCCTGAAATTATTGCAATCAGTAAGGTATACTATGCATTAAAGGACCTGGATTTAGGTGCACGTAAGAGAGTATTGAATTACGTTTCAAGTAAGTTTAATATTCACCCTCCTGAAACTAAAATTGTTGAAGGGTCAAGTGTGGATTTGAGGGAGCAATTTAGCCCGTTTATTGGGAGCAGGAAGGTATATAAGCGCTGATTTATGATCAGAACTTTTTGACTTTAGACTTATGCCAGAATGAATAGATTGAAAACCCATCTCCTCACCGGTAAGGTGAAAGGATGGAGAGGGCAAAAACCTGATCTCACATCAGGCCCATGGGTGTCTTTATACCCCTCTTACCGTTACATTTCCGCTGTGAGGAGCAGGAAGTAATTGCCAGGACGAGTACTACCAACAGGAAGTATCGTATGATTCTCAATGATCCTGAATGTTTTGTTGAAATGTCCATGTGAATGTGTATATCAAATATCCTGCCAGGTCCGAAAGGAGGAATATTCCTTACTTGCCGGTAAGCTGGTGATGGGATAAGTATGCTCGGCATTGGTTTGTATTACAAAATACAGTATATTAGTATATTTCATGTTCTTAATTGATAGGAACCCGTTCAATGTCTGCTAACCATATTCTCATGAGAAAAATCTACCTGATTTTAATTTGCCTGATCGTCTCTTGCCTGAAAGGTTATGCTCAACAATACCATCCTATGCTTGATTCCCTGAATAACTGGAGGTATATGACTTCGAATTTTCTTCCGGTCTCTCCTCCACCTCACCGTCCGGCCATCTCTTCCTGCAACTATCCTGATTATGATGAATATGAAAGATACACTACGAATGATACCTTGATTGCCGGAAAGACGTACAAGAAATTACTATCCCTGCGGAACGATTGCCTTTATGGATATATGCGGGAAGATACTTCGTCCCGTAAAATATTTTTTATGGATAATCTCTTTGATCCGGAAATTCTGCTTTACAATTTTTCTATGGGGGTGGGTGATACCCTTACCATTCGTTTTCCCTATTCTGGCTATTATACTTCTGGGGTTTATCAGGTTGATTCCATTCTCAATATGCATATACAGGCCGGGAATCGCAAAGCTTTTTATCTGAGTAATCATGCAGTTTCGGGGCCGCCTTTGTTGTGGGTCGAAAGTCTTGGCAACCTCGTTGATAACATTTATCCATTTACCACTTTTCAGGACGGAGGAAATCCCTTTTTTCAGAATTGTCAGGGAAAACAGCATCAGTTTGTTCGTTTCCTCACCTGTTTCGATCATGCCAATAAAGTGTATTACGACTCCTGCGCCTGGCAGGAGGCACTGCATAATTCCTGCCTGAGTGTTACTGATACCTGTAGTTTAAATGAAATCTGCACAGGAATTCAGGAATTGAAGACGCTCACCTCTCTTATGCTATACCCCAACCCGTCCGGAAGCCGAATCACTTTCAGGATGGAGGTAACCCAGACCGATGAGTTTGAAATTTGTATCCGAGATGTTTCCGGCCGTCAGGTCATGGAGGTCCTGTCTTTGGGCAAAATACAACCAGGGGAACAGGAGAAAGAGGTGGATATCTCTGCCTTGGTCAATGGCATGTATTTTATCGAGGTCCGAAACAAAACGGGCAGTACTTTTCTTAAACTGGTCAGGAATTAACTTTGAGTTTGGTGATCTAACTTAAGGATTCGGGTGGGTGATGGACCTGCCTGGAGACTTCCCGGGTTAATTTGATTACCTTTAACAGACAAAATTCTTATAACATACAAAATGAAACATTCTAAAACCTTCCTCTGCCTGACTGGGTTCCTTTTGGTGATTGTTTCGTTCACGTATGGTCAAACAAATGTTAGTGGAGGGATATATTCGAATACTACTTGGAGCAAGGTAAACAGCCCTTATATTGTTACAGATACTATTGTGGTATTCCCGGGAGTTACGTTGACCATACAGCCTGGCGTCACTGTTAAATTCGCAAATCAAATTCGAATAGAACTCCGGCAGGCCAGAATGATTGCGCTGGGGAATAAAACAGATTCCATTTCTTTTACCAGTAATTCTACTTCTCCTGCTCCCGGAATTTGGGATGCAGTTTATCTGAATGGGGGCTCTATGATATCCCGATTTAACTATTGTGATTTTAGATATGCCAATAAGGGTGTCAATTCAACCCTTGCAGATTCATTAATAGTTCGAAACTCTGAATTTAATTCAAATCAAAACGGAGTTTATTTTGTCGACAACACCTTATCAAATACAGGACTTCTCCTTATTGATTCTTCTGATTTTAGAAACAATCAGACCTGTGGTGCAAATCTTAACGCAGCATTGACTTCAGCCTTAGTGAGTAATAGTACATTCTCAAACAATGTACTTGGGTTATACGCAGGTTATTTTTCCAGCAGGGCAAATAATAACACATTTGTTTCAAATCAAACCGGAATTTCGGGCTCCTACATAACCATTGATCACACCACCATTACTCATAACCAAACAGGGTTTTATAGTGCTAGTGAAAATAAGTTGATGAACTCAATCATTGATTCAAATTCTGTAACAGGCATTTCTGCAAATGGAGATTCGATTTTACATTGCTATATTAAATACAATGGAATAGGTGTCGATGCTGCCATTTCAGTGATTCTGGAAAATGATATCGAATATAACACTACAAATGTTATGGATAATGTCGGATGGGGTGGTTCAGTGGTTACAGGAAACACTATTCGACATGGAACCACCGGTATAGCGAATGTGTCGGAGTCTTTTACCATCACAAAAAACACAATTGAAGACCATACTATTGGAATAGATCTTAGAAACTCCGGCAGTTATATTAGCTGCAATAAAATATGTAATAATTCAACCTACGATTTGAAATATACAGCCCCCGGAAACATAAACGCTACCCACAATTATTGGTGCACTCCCGACTCAACCTCCACTCGAACAGTCATATATGATGGCTACACGAATATTAACTACGGTCTGGTTGCATTTATGCCACTTGACAGCACCTGTGTTGCCAGCTGGCCTTTTTCTCCATCGTGTTCAGCACATTTTGTGTTGAGACCAGATTCTACACACCCGGGAAATTATACGGCCACAAATTATGCTTCCGGTACCGGAAGTCTCCATTACGATTGGAATTGGGGCGATGGCTCCCCGCACGATACTACCGCCACCCCTTCGCATACCTATGCTGGTCCAGGCTTGATGAATATTTGTTTGACTATGCGCGACAGCATTGGATGTAGTTCTACTCAATGCGACAGCTTAACTGTTGCGCGGCTGGGCAACTGGACGGCTGGCACCCATACTACGGTCAACGTGGTGAAACCGGGAATACTTGCTTCCGTCCAGGAGAAATCGTTTGCCTCTGCGATCAAGGTATATCCAAATCCCGGCACTGGAATGGTCTGGTTCTCATTGTCTGAATCGATGGTTAAAGGAGAGGTGACCGTCTTTGATATATATGGAAAACTGGTGAGCCGGACGGCGCTGAATCAAAACGAACAAAAAGTCGATCTGTCTGCCGAAGCCAAAGGCATCTACTTCTATCGGGTTCTTTCCGAAAACAAACTTATTGGCTCCGGGAAGCTGGTGATAGAGTAGATGCGTTCGGATGTTTGATTTCCTTTAATTGATCTGCTTAATAGATACCGTGGTCGCACTTTGATTGGTTGTGCTGGAATTTGGCGGAATACTAATTCCAACGCTGTTACCTGCAGCTGCATTTACGCTTAAAAATGAATTAGCCGCGGTAGTTTGTATAATCACACTTCCACTCACGGAACCATCAGTTGATTTGCCAAGCATGGTATAGGGCAATGCCACCATTCCAGGAAGGGTGGTACCCAGGTATAATACAACTCCGCCGTCTGTAGGATAGTTCATCTGGTAATTCACTTCGTATGTTCCAATATTTACTAAAGTGAAGACAGTGCCACTGGTTATATATGGAGGGTTGTATAAAGCCGTTGACGATGTAACATTAAGAGAAGTAGCCACAGCCGTTGAATAAGTGAAAGGCTGACCAGCACCAATTACGAATGGCTGAACCCCTAACTGAACAAACTGGGATGCTTGAATAGACCCTGCCGGGCCCGTTGCTCCGGTTGCTCCAGTGGCGCCCGTTGCTCCGGTCGCCCCAATATTACCGCTGGTGTTTGCATAAAGCGCATACGGAACACTGATTAATTGGGTTGCACCGGTAATCGAATAAGCTGTTCCACCGGAAGGATCAATTTCTGTCTTTATGAAAAAGAGTCCGGTTGCCCAGTTAATGGATGAAAAAACTCCTGTTACAACAGTACCGCTACCAATTTCCACGGTAACTAAACCATTCACATTGGTTACTGGAGTTTGTGTCTCCGTGTAAACGCTTGCACCGACTGCTGATCCCTGCAAGATGCTTATGCGCATTCCTACGGTGGTGGAGGTAAGAAGCTGGTTGCCGCTGTTTCGGAGAACAGCCTGATAACTCATTTTTTGAGGTACTTGTGCAAATGCCTTAACTGCAAGGAGTATTGCTAAAATTGTAATTATCTTTTTCATGGTTTTTAGTTTTTTATGATTTTAAATGTTTTTAATTCTTTATTATTTTGAAATACTTTCAGGAAATAGGTGGAAACTGCTAAATGGCTAGTAGCAATAGTTGTTTCACTACTTTCCACATTTTTGATGTCCAACTGTTTTCCGTTTAGGTCATACAACACGTAAGTCAGTTTTTCGGTTTGGATATTCTCAACTTTCAAAATGACATATTCATTTGCCGGATTGGGGTATGTGGACATAACGAGACTTATATTTGCTCCCTCTGTTAGACCAGCAACAATATAAATCTCAAACGGCTGTTGTACTCCCTCCGTTGCGGAACCAGTAGTTCCTGTTTGAGTAGAATAGGCAATCTGCCCAACCGTGTAGCTTACCGAGCCACCACTGCCCGATGCGTTTCCTCCCGTCGTGGTTGTGATCTCCTGACCTGATAATCTGTAAAATCCCATAATGAACAGTAATAGAGCTGACCATTTCATTTTATATTTTAGCATTTCTCCTCCTTTTTTTAGTTCTGAATATTTCCCTTTTATAGGAACAAAAATAATAGCATCGAGAATGGAAATAGTTATAGGTCCTGAGTAATAAATTACATAAGTCATAGATTAATACACTCAAACCTAAGGAAGCTGCGTTTATCGGATTGTTTCTGAAAACAAACTCATTGGCTCAGGGAAGCTGATTATAGAGCAGGGGTGTTAGGTTGTGATGACATAGTAGGTAATATGTTAACCCCTTCCCGATTTCCCGGAAGTATAGCCACTTACAGTACCCAATGTGCTTTTTGCATTATTTACATGAGGATATTGTATAATGCATGAATTCAAAAGGAAAGAAAATACCAGTATCCATATAGAGTTCAAATCAAATATAGATTTGTGTTTATTTCTCAACATCTTCATTGGTTTTTATTTTTCTGTCTGTCCCGGATTTCTTCATAGTATTTATCAATTCTTTGTTTGCTTTTTTCATCCAGGCCTTTCGCTTCTATAATTTCAAATGGACAGGTACCTATATGTTCATGCGTAACCCCACATGTATAGTTAATATATTTGGGGTGTTCTCCTCTCACATATAATCGATGAGAGGTAGCTTCATAAATAGTTGGCAGTTTCAGATTTTCCAAGGAGTCCATAATTATTGCATCTGATAGTAGATGTAAATACACATTTGTTTCCTGATCTGACCAATAGCCATCATCACATTTCTCAGGTGCTAATTGAATTTCAAAGATTGTTACATCATTTTTATCAATAGTCAGCCAACTGTGCTTGTAACGAAAATAGTAATGGTCGCCATTGTGAATAGCTTCGTATTGAACAGGGCAAGCACCTCCTCCCCCAGAATCAAACACTAAAAGAGTATTGTATTTATTCTCAGTCATTTTACGATGGCCTAATAACTTATTTGCGTTGCTGAAATTCTTAATTCAATAGGCAGGATTTACTCTTTTCATTCTATTAATTCACCACTACTTTACAGGTAGTGATCCTGGAATTTACACCTACGGTAATAAAATAAATTCCCTTTTTTTCGATTTGCAGATTCAGTGTTTGTACATGGGGTGCGTACTGATCAATAATCTGTCCAACCACATTGGTAATGCTTACCCAATCAATGACCTGTTCATCAGAAAGGGTGAACACCCCCGAAGAACTGGGGTTTGGATAGACGGCTAACTGATGGTCATAGCCTGACCATACCTGGATACCATTTCCATTTGAAAACGAGCAATTGTAAAGATTATTCGGTGCGCAAACCCGATGAGAAACCGTATCAGCCCCCAGGGCCGGAATAAAATCGGGCAGGCAGGCATATGGATTCGGATCTATTCGGATGGTTGTAATGCTATGGGGAAAGTAAGGAAAACAGTGTATGTTGTTGTGGATACAATCTAAATAGGTCAAACCATTTGGTAATACCGGAAGACTATCAAGATGGTTTGTTCCACAAACTAATGTTGAAAGGGAGGCCGGGAGGGCCGGAATTTTAGCAATAATATTATTGGAACAATATAAATAAGTAAGTGAAGAAGGTAATACTGGAAGGCTGGGTATATTATTAAAATCACAGTATAAAACGGAAAGTGCATTGGGTAATGCAGGAAGATTGGATAAAGAATTACCCTCACAATGCAGGGTAGACAGGAGCGATGGTAAAGCAGGTAAAACAGAAACGGAATTATCGGCACAATTCAAATAAGTCATCGCCGGAGGCAATGCCGGAATAACAGATAAACTCAGATTATCGTAACACGATAAGGTTTGAAGGGTGCTCGGAAGTGCTGGAAGTCCTGTGAGTTGGTTCCAGTCACAACGCAGAACCTGCATGTTCAGAGGTAATGTTGGGAGGGTGAATTGTATGTTTTGGCTGCAATCAAGATAAATAAGGGAAGCAGGAAGAGCCGGCAAACTGTTGATATGGTTCAAACGGCAATCGATATAGGAAATGGATGAAGGGAATGCCGGTAAACCCGTTAGATGGTTATCCCTGCAAGTAAGATACATGAGTGAGTTAGGGAACGTTGTAAATCCAGTAATCTTATTGGTATCGCAAACTAAAGTATCGAGTGTGTTAGGGAAAGCAGGAAAGGTGACTATCGAATCATTTTGGCAATTCAAATATTTTAGAGAAGAGAAAAATTGAATTCCATAAAGATTTGCGATGATTTTATGGCTTACATCTATCCGCTGTGTGGTAGTGGTTACACCAGGACTTGTGGTATCCATCTGGTTCCCACTCATTGCAGCAGGAATAGCGGATTGCAGATAGGTAACAAAATGAGCATCAGGAATGGTTACCCATTGTGCATTTACGGTCATTCCTCCTGAACACAATAGAAACAGTAATAGACGAACATTAAAAATGTAATGTAATCTTTTTACCATCCTGATTATCTTTAGGAAGTCCCTTTGAGAAAGTTAAGGTACGACATTTCCTTGAGGGAATGCTGAACAAGATTCAGTTCAGGATTTGATTTCTCGTTCCACTAACTATTTCTCCTTCAGACATTTTTAGAACCACGATTTTAGTCTTACCTTTGATCCAGTGCTCCGTTCTGGTGCATACTCGCAATTCATGGGTCCAATTCGATAAACAAAAGGAAGAGGTTATGGAAAAAGTGATCTTCAGATCAATGGGACTTACCTGCACCCTTATACTTTTCTTGTCGGGCTCTTCCTGTACCAGGAACAATGTGCTCCCTCCACCTAAACCTAAACCTAATTTTAATATTAAGGATTCAGTCCTGGTGCCGAACATAACAATCAATCATCAGCCTGATTCTACCTATTCGGTGGATATGGATCATGATGGGGTGATGGATATTCAGTTTACACTGACTGCTGGAGGATGGTGGTATGGACCACACTATTACACCTGTCTTAACGCAGGCGTATATGCTCTGAACAGCAACACTAGTGTTTCCGTAGGAGATACTTCCGGTGGGCAGTATGCCAACTATACTTTAAATTCCATAATCAATGGAAGCTCATTTTGGTCTCCCCATCAGGAGTTATTCGTTTGCATGCAAGGTGGAGGAGGTTATTGGGCCGGGACTGCCAATAGCACTTATCCGGGAGGATTTATTGGAGTACGAATTGTCAAAGGTGGCAAAAACTATTTCGGCTGGGTACAATTAATCTGTGATGGCAATTCATTTACCTTCGAACAATATGCCATGGATGCTAACTCCAATCCATATATCTTAGCAGGCCAAAAGCATTAATAGGCCCATTTCTTTGTCACTTCGTAGATTGCAAAGCCAGACTAAATACCACCTCCTTCATCCCAATTTTGTGAATCAATGAAAAAAACATGTGTCGTCATTACGGGTATGCACAGGAGCGGGACCTCCATGTTTACGAGCTATCTGCAAACCTGTGGTCTTTACCTGGGGGAATCGCTTTTACCCGGCAATACCGGAAATGAACGCGGGCATTTTGAGGATACCGCCGTGATGCATTTTCATGAAGAGCTCCTGCAACGTACAGGGCATAGATATATCATCGGGGAAATGACACCTCCTGCTTTTGAAATCCGGGAATCTGATCCTGCTGTTATTTCCGGGTTTGTTGCAAGACTCGCTCAAAAAGATGTTTTTGGTTTTAAAGAGCCCCGTACATCTTTGTTTCTTGATTTATGGGACCGGTCCATCCCTGGGGAATACGAAAAAAAATATGTTTTTCTTTACCGGAATCCGGATTTGGTGGTGGACTCGCTTTTGCGTCGAGGGACTGATCCGGATGTCACCGCCAATCCGCTTACCGGTTACAAATGTTGGTATGTGTATAATCAGGAGCTGCTTCGGTTTTATCGCAAAAACAAATCACTCTGCATTTTTGTTTCCATAGACCAGTTTATCTTGCAGCCGCAGTTCGGCCTTGACAGGATCAATAAAAAATACGGGCTTGAGCTGTCAGGCCCAGCCCTGGAAAGCATTTTCGAAAAAAAAGAATTTAAACAAAATAGTGAAACAAGCCGGAAGTTTCACAAAAGAGCGGGGGATGCCTTTGTTTATTTTAAATGCTGGCTATTGTACCAAAGGCTGAGAAGGCTTAACCTGCATTGAACGTAACTTGTCCAATAAGGGCGTTCATGTCTGAAAACGAAAGATAGACCTGAGTTGATTTTTTAGTTGAAAACAGGTAATTCCTTTCTTCGGGGTTATACTCCAGCTTATCCATTCGGATCAGGGCCTTTTCGTTAATCAGATAGAAATAATACCCGTTTTCACGCATTATCCTTTCTATTTCCAGATAATAATCATTTTCAAAATGGCCTTTGATTCCTTCTGCTTCAGGAAATAGAATTTCCATAATGATGATCGGTTTGTCGGTTTGGAGCAGAGCCTTCATTCCCAACAGAGCCTCTACTTCATGAAATTCGCAGTCGATCTTGATAAGGCCAATTCTTGGGATCTTTTCACTTGATTTGAATTGGTCAAGAGTAACCGATGTCACTTCAATCTCATCGGTGTTGGTGATCCATCCTTTTTTAGTGGAGCCGGCTAATGCTATTTTGCTGCCGGAAGGCATGTAAAACTTTATGGAACCTTCCAAATTTCCTACCGCAGCGTTGACGAGACGGGTGTTTTTCAGGTTGTTTATACTACAATTTTTGACCAGTCTTTGATAAATGGAAGGAACCGGTTCAAATGAATAAATGAGAGCCTGCTTATTTGCCATGGCGCCGATTAGCGTATAATAACCAATGTTTGCACCTATATCGATCACAACAGAAGTTTGCAGGGTGAGATGATAAAAGAGTTTGATCGATGGCCCTTCATAACCTTCATATCCTTTCCAATAGGCCTGGGTGGAAACGTAATCGTCACCGCGGGAATAGATTTTTACATTCTGCTTGTTGGGCAAAGAGAAACGAATAATCCCATAAACTGGCCAGTGAACTGAAAAGTGAGCAAATATTAGATTGCTGAATGTATGTAATGATTTTACCAGGTATCTGACCGGTTTATTGACCAGGAGTGAACCACGGAAAAATTTAAGTATCTTTTTCAGCATAATTGGGGGCCAGAAGAAATGATCCTGGAATCAGCAGATGAGTTTGAATTCAACAAGATACTGAAAAGATCTGTTCGGTTTGTTAACTTACTTGTCTTGATTGAAGTCGAAGGCTGGTTTTGATAGGGTGGGGGAAATGGGTAGATTTGCAGGAAATAGAGGCATACGTGTATAAAGGACCAAAAGGCCCGTAGACTTTAATTATTTCTCCTGTTTCATTCGTCCTATTTAAACAATAATTCTAACATACAATTTTTAAAAAACAAAAAAACAAAATGGAAGCAACAACAGCAAAGAAAACAGCAACATGGACATTGGACAAGGCACATGCAAAGATCAGTTTTGCGATCACCCATATGATGGTATCGGAAATTGACGGATCTTTTAAAGATTTTGATATAAAGATATCGAATGCAAAAGAAGATCTTTCGGATGCTGAAATTGAATTTTCGGCAAGGATCAACAGCATTGATACGGATAATAAAATGCGTGACGAGCATCTGAATAAAAGTGATTTCTTTCATGCTGAAAAATTCCCTGAGCTTACTTTTAAGAGCAAATCATTCACTAGGGTAGAAGGCAAGAACTTTAAGCTCAACGGCGACCTTACGGTGATGGGAGTGACGAAGAATGTAACCTTAGATGCAAAATGTGCAATTGGAGAACACCTGATGAATAAGAAAACCATTGCAGGCGTGAAAGTTACAGGCACCGTTAACCGTGCTGATTTTGGACTTGCTGCCGGTATGCCGACTCTTGCACTAAGCAATGAAGTTCACATTGTGGCTAATGCAGAGTTTATAAAAGAGTAAGGTATTTTGTACTTTATCAGGACCTCCCTATCTGAATGGATAGGGAGGTTTTTTGTTTCAGAACTCCTGTCGTCACAGAAGTTTGATCCCCGTAGTAAGTATGCACCTATTGCTTTTAAGGATACCCCTGAAGGAAGGGTTTTGAACCGGAGGACTACCATTGTCATCCCCATCAATTCGGTCAGTCCTATGATTACGGAAAATTTGTCCACATCCTCGACCTCGAAGGGAACAAAATTCAACTGTGGGAGCCGAAAGACTAGATCGCGAAAAATTAAACCTTTTTATTTAAAGCTCAGATCCGGTTTGCGGCGTACCGCTTATCTTTCGTTTACTGCTTAATAAATCGCTGAGCGCCTCTGTTGGTTCTGACGAAGTAAACACCGGGAGCAAGATTGCTGATATCGATGTTTCCTTTTCCCTGTTGCAGGGTTATTTGCAGGAGGTCTTTGCCCAGAATATCGGTTATATGAATCATCGTATTCTCTGTTCCCGATAAAACAGTAATGCTGCTGGACGCAGGGTTTGGCATAATGGTCATGACAGAAGAAGAAGCAGAGTAATTGGCAATACCGGTAGCGGCAGCGTTTACGACTAAGGTCCAGGTAAGGGTCTGAGGACTAGCCCCGAAGGATGTGCTCACACTGATGTTTGCGCTCATAGTGTAATTTCCGGCAGTACCTGCAGAAGGGGTGCCGGAAACAAGGATACAACCGTTTGATCCTGCATTAACCACTCCATTGGAGGGATTATAAGAAGCCGTTAGGCCGGTGGGCAGACCGGTAACAGAAGTGATGGTGGCATTATTGATGGTAGCGGGTCCAATGGCAGTCCCCAGACTTAATTGAATGGTTGTGTTATAGGAAATCAACTCAGTTGCGGCCGGCAAACTGCTGGCTGAGGCAGGGGTGCTGCAATATCCTGTGCCCGCAGTTGAACAGCCCGGAGTAATAGTACACTGAGCCTGGAGAAAATAAGACGCCGAAAGGAAGCCAATTAGGAGTAAGGATTTTTTCATTTTTGTAGGTATGGTTTATATATGAAGTATTAAAGGTAAAGATATTCTTAGATTTTTAATCGTTTGGGCGGAATCTTTTTTTCCTATATTTAGTCTATCGAAAAAGCTCATGGATAAATTCGTCACGCTTCGTACTTATATGTATCCCATCGAGGCAGCGATATTCCGCTGCAAGTTGGAAGCAGCAGGAATTGAATGCTTTCTAAAAAATGAACTGACTGTTCAGGTCAATCCTTTGTATTCGAATGCTATTGGTGGAGTGGAACTTCAGGTTAATGAAGAAGATGTGGAAACAGCTGAAGAAATCCTCCGAGAGGATAGAAATACAGGTGGCTCCGATACAGAGGATGCATCTGTTTGAACAGGTCCCCAACCCATTAGTAAACTATCACCTTGGTAACCGTGTTCGTGGTGTTCCCCTTCACCGAAACAAGATAGATTCCCGGGTCATATCCTTTCAGGTCGAGGGTCTCTGAAAAATTTCCTGCAACGATCATTTTTTGTTCATACAAGTTCTGACCCAGGAGATTTGTCACATTCAAGGTATACGTTCCGGCCTGGGTGGTGTTCAGTGCCAAGATGGTCATTCCATTTGTAGGGTTCGGATATATGCGGAGCGATGTCTGAGCCTTTATTTCTTTTATTCCTGCGGGCACATAGGTGGCCGACTTCCAGGTTCCTCTCCCATAAGTAGCTGCGTAAACCAGGTTTTCAGGTGCATATATTTTGATGTCGTCAACCTTTACATGTGGCAACCCCGCATTATAATCCATCCAATGACCCACCACAGAATCGCGGTAATAGACCCCGACATCGGTGCCGACATAAATACCGTCTGGGGAGCCGGCTTGATAAACAATGCAATTGACAGGGAGATTGGGCAAGCCGGCGGAAATGTTTTGCCAGGTTGTGCCTCCATTTAGGCTCACAAAAACTTTGGTAGTATCCGAATACCCGGAGTAGCTCACCCAAACTCTTTGGGCGTTGGTAGGGTCGATTGCTATTCCACTGATCGGTGCAAGGAGGGTAGGAAGATTACCGGTGACGGTGGTCCAGGTAGCCCCTTCATCGGTAGTTTTATGAAGAATAACGGCATAGCTTGAACTCTCTTCCGCCACATAGAAGCAATGATCGTTGGTCGTTGCAACAGCCATTGCGGTAATGTAATTAGTCCCCCAGGTACTTAACTGCGTCCAGCTGCTGCCTCCGAATTCCCATACATTCTTAATTCCTGCAAAGAGTACTTGCGGCCAGATCGGATCTTCCAGGAAAGGACCTGTTCCATTCATGGACTCTGTAATGCCTGCGTTGATTGGAGCCCAGCTGCTTCCCCCATCCTGCGACTGGCTATACCCTCCGAGATAACTGGCTGCATACAAATTTTGGTCGTTTGTATAATCGATAAAGCATTCAAGCCCGTCTCCTCCGGTTGTCCAGCTCCAATGGGTGTTATTGTCGAGGTTCACGCCATTGTCTTGCCATCCTGTCAGAAAGTAATCCGGATTATCGCCGGAGAGCCCTATACTATATTCTTCTCCGATAGCCAGGTTCGTGCTGATGTCATTGAAGGTAATACCTTGATCGGGGGTATCGTAAACACCACCGTCTTCGGCAATGTAGATCATAGAACTGCTTCCGGGGGCAAAAATGAGATGGTGGTTGTCTACATGAATTTTATTGTAGCTGATGTTTGTCCAGTGAACCCCGCGATCGGATGAAAACCAGATACAGGGACCTGCCACATAAACAGAGTCGGTGTTGGTGGGTGAAACAGCAATGCAAAGGTCATACCAGCCCTGACCGGTTGAATCCGAGCCTGTCTGGCTCCATCCAAATAAATTAGGGCTGTTGGATTGGAGGGTAAAAGTCTGACCCCGGTCTGCCGAGCGATAAAGGCCATAAAAACTTGCTTCTGTGGGGTTGACCGCAACCACATAAACGATATTGGAGTCGGCAGGAGAAACACTGATGGCCATGCGTCCTGCAAGTCCGGCAGTAGGAAGTCCTGCCATGATCTGTGTGAAATTTAAGCCATCGGTGGATCGGTAAAATTTTCCATCATAGGTGGAAGCATACATGGTAGTAGGATGACCAGGCTCGAAGGCCATATCTCTGACATCTCCGTTGAACAGATTATTCCATGTAAGGCCGGCATTGACAGAGTAGGCTAACCCCAGATTCGTTCCGCAATAGATAGAAGAATCGCGGAGAGGGGAGATGAGCAATCTTCCGTTTTTAAGATAGGCAGGGCCACTGACTTGAAGAGTATGATAAAGACCGGTGGTATCCCAGGTGTTTCCTCCGTCTGTAGATTTAAGAACCCCGATGGAGGCTCCGTCATAAGCGTCCGCATCTCCTGTTGCCAGGTACATGATGGAAGGATTTATGGGGTCAATAACCAGGTCACTGGTGGCCAGTACGGGCAACAAATCGGTGTTGGTGGACCAGGAAATTCCTCCGTTGATTGTTTTCCAGAGTCCTCCGGCAGGAGTGCATGCATAGATAATATTATTATTTCCGGGATAAAATGTAAGGCGGTTGACCCGTCCGTTTCCGGCAATGCTGGTGGTGTCTGTAGGCAAACCGATATAGGTCCAGGCTGCACCTGCCAGGGCATTATCCAATTTTCTGTTTTTTCTGGAATTGAAAACTTTAAGCTGTTCCGCAGAAACCAGCCGTGGATCAGGACGAACACCGGTGGGCTCTGAACGGGGAACCATCATCCTTTCCCAGCGTCTGTAATTTTCAATGTTTCCGTCTTCGCTCTTGCTCCCCGGCCGGATACTGCCTTCTTCCTGAGGATGGGTGGAGTACCAGAGGTTGAACGCTTTCTGAACATCATGCACATTCACATTGTTGTCATTCATCATTCTGACCCATTCCTGAGCAATGCTGCGGCATGGAAGCAAATAAAAAGCAAGAACGAAACAGCAAGTAACTATGTTTTTCATTTAAATTGAATTAAAACGGTTGCAATGAATAACCAATGGGGGGATGTAGAGTCGTAAATGTACAAAAAAAAGGTGTTTCAAATTAAACACTCATTCGAATCGCAATGAATGAACAAGTTAAGAAAGATACGGCATAAGATAACAGGGATTAAACGAAAAAAACACATCTATGATTTTAAAATTTGTACTATTGTTTCCGTTAACTAATACAGGAAACAATGGAAACAAAAGTTGCACTCATCACCGGAAGCACCAGCGGCATAGGAATGGCCATCGCAAATAAATTTGCAGCCGAAGGTATTCATATCATCTTTAACGGTCTCGAAAAGGAAGGCCCCGAAATAGCAAAAGAGATGGGTCAAAAATATAAAGTAAAGACCTGGTATTCTCCTGCCGATATGCTTAAGCCGGAAGAGATTGCGGATATGCTTAAAGGCGGAGAAAAAAGAGTTGGGAAAGATTGATATACTGGTTAATAACGCCGGGATTCAGTTTGTTTCTCCTATTGAAGATTTTCCGGCTGAGAAATGGAACGCCATTCTGGGAATTATCTTAACCTCTTCTTTTTATACCTGTAAAGGGGTTTGGAAAGGGATGAAGGAACGAAAATTCGGGAGGATTATAAATATTGCTTCCGCACACGGCCTTGTTGCTTCTGAATTCAAGAGTGCTTATGTCGCTGCCAAGCATGGCTTGGTGGGCTTGACCAAGGCTCTGGCACTGGAAGGAGGAAGCCTGGGAATTACGGTCAATTCTATTTGTCCGGGCTATGTGAAAACTCCTCTCGTAGATAAACAAATCGCTGACCAGGCAAAGGCACATGGAATTTCTGCGGATGAAGTGGTGAATAAAATTATGCTTTCCGAGCAGGCGGTCAAAGAATTTACCCCTATTGAAGCGATAGCCGATTTAGCTTTTTATCTCTGCGGAGAACAGAGCCGGACCATCAGCGGAGCCGCTCTTTCTATTGATGGTGGCTGGACTGCCCATTAGAACCCGCTTGGTGATTCTAATATCTTTCTAATCCAAATCATTTGAAACCCTTGGATTCATTGAGCTTAACATCTCTTAACATCGTAATTATACTTTAAGAATAAGTACTGCGTTTTATATTTATCCAAACATAAAAAAGCAGTCCTATGAAAAACGATGAAGAAATCAAGTTCGAGATCACCGAACATCGGTGTGATGATCAGGAATATTCAGATGCAGCAGGAACTAAATCCGGCACGGAATTGCCGGAACAAGAAAAAGAAGCTCCCTGGTACGAAGAACTGATCTCCAGGCAAACCAAGAGGAATGATCATTTTGTGGATTATTCTGGTGGGCTTATGGGTATCTGAGATTCAGGCATGGAATCCCCACCTACCGGACAATGCTCAGCTTTCCTGAGAACAGCTGCACCCCTTTCTGAAACACCGCATAAGAATAAAATCCGGATCTCCATTGTTCCGTTTCCAAGATAGTTTTGGAAGGAGTTAATTTTTGCTCCCGGAAGATCCGTCCGGATGCATCTCTGAAAATCACTGTGAGATTCTCTTCCCCTGAGAGCGACTCCAGGATCAGAAGATTAGTCGCAGGGTTAGGATAAATTTTGATTCTTCCAGGTGTATTTTCATTTACGGAAGTAGGCCCTGCCGGTGGAATCTTCAGCACAAACACATCCCGTCTGGTGATGCTGCCCCAGTTACTCGTGAATGTAGCAAACTTCCCATCTCTGCTGATATTGGCTCTTGGCATGCTCCAATAACTGTTGTTACTGGTCTGATGCATGAAATCGGAATGGGTGTGACAAAACCTTCTTACAGATTGTGTCCCATCCGTAGAAACTTCATAAACTTCATCTACAAAAACTCCGCTTGGGTGCAAGTTTGTATCGGCAACGAAGGAGCTGATGAGCATTGTGGATTCGTCGTCAGCAAGCATGGAAACATGGGTTCCTAAGGTCCAGTCATTATTGTAATCGATGACACTATAAAAAACATGTGGGTTTGCAGCCGTACGATACGTGTAACGGTTGTTCCAGTTGTCATAACCAAGAATAGTCCCTGATCCGTTATCGGAGTGCCCGGGTGCATAATCCGGTGCATTGTCAATGAGATTGACAAGCTGATGACTCAGCAAATTGAGAACCTGAACCTTCACGATTCCGGAGCCTGAATTCCCGGTCTTGATCACCAGGAATGTTCCGGTCTTATCCACCTGCACCTCATCGAGAGTCGATAGATGAACCGTGTCGGTTATATTATTCACAAGCTGGTAGGCCAGATATCCAATAACGGCATAGCTCCCGTTATCCTTATAGGTAAAGCCGAATGTACTGTCGTTCATAGACCGGCTCATTTGCCAGAGAAAAATATTAGGATAGGCGGAGGAAAAATCATGGATCAGGGTATACTGGTTGGTTGAAACATTATAGTCGTAAATCTTTTGTGAAGTGTGGCAGAGCATATGATCGGGTTGGTTGCCACTCCAGATTGCATCTTCCGCATTCGGTGTTCCATCACCGGCCGGATTTACCGGAAAGAGAGCTCTTTTGTTGGAAATGGAAAATGTATTTGGATTAAAATCATAGAGCATAGGAAAGCCACCGACACTGGAGATATAAAGTATGGAAGAAGTTTTATTGAAACTGGGCCAGTAGGAATACGACTGATGATTATCCGCTCCGTCAATCGAATCAGTCACTCTTAACAGGGTTGTGCCAAAAACAGGATCCGTAAAGGTACCCCCCGAAGCAGGTATGGCCGGAGGAGGAGGCTCAGGATAAACTCCCAAATCTGTTTTAACAGATTGAGCAAAAGACGGAGAGATCAGAATGAATGTACAGAAAGAAATTGCTGCCCACAGGAATAAGGAAGGTGCTGAATTTTTCATTTAATTTTCAGAGATAAATGAATAGAAGAAAAATTCTTAGATTTCCCTTTCGTACAAAGATACGGATAGAGAAAGTCTTTACTGTTCTTTTTTTCGCGGGGTCACTATAGCGATCCTTCGAAGGGCGGTACTTAAGTCGGCATCCTGCAAGGTGCGATTGTGGATTTCACTCTCCGTATGTTTTTTGGGCTTTCGCCTTCTTTTCATAACGAGCTTGTTCATAGAATAATAGTATTGATTACAGATTTTTTAATGCTATAAATGTACTCCTCACCATAACGATGTTCAATTCTTAATTGCTCAACGATTTGAAGTCGAATGATAATCTTCCGTGTCAAATTCCAATAAAATTGGCAGTAGAAGGAAATAATCTTATGGCTGGCAGCTTATTGCATAAAGCCAATGAGATAAAACACTTCGTTCTACTTCCAATTGATTCTCTATTACGAATAAGGGGGATTCAGGCAAAAAGGTAATTTTAGCATAACAAATAAAGTTGACAAAATTCTCCCGGCCTCGATCCGGGTACCCGATCTAAGCAGAGCCTTTGTATCTATGATGAGATTAGTTTGGACTTCACTTCGAATGTTTGCCTGGATATTGTTTGTTTCAGGAGTTAGTAGTTCTCTGGCCTTTGCCAGTAATGGAAATGGCACCGCCTCCCCTGAACTCCCCTCCATCTTTCGGAAGAATGAAGGGCAATGGAATTCGAAAGTGTTGTATCAGGGATACTCTAACGGATCCTGCATTTCATTTTTAAAAAACGAACTCAGCTACGCTTTTCAAAGACCTGTTAAGGAACAGAGGCCTGAGCTGGCCGGCTTAACAGGCCCTGATGAAGATCGTTATGAGAGT